>ENA-UOWG01000064-UOWG01000064.1-activated-sludge-metagenome-genome-assembly--contig:-NODE-64-length-202064-cov-9.313194_pt1 | contig 202064 bp, 190 predicted proteins | sample MGYA00238147_ERZ761563 | MGnify/ENA primary metagenome ERZ761563 (study PRJEB28884, sample SAMN05720216) | anaerobic digester metagenome | isolation source: active sludge of municipal...
GGGTTGGTTCCTTTTTATATCTCTCTTTGCTGCTGCTCAGTTTTCAATGAACTCGGATGCCCCGGTTTCCCAAAGCGCTCGACGAATATAGCAAAACGATTTTTTTTGTCAACTCTTTTTTTGAACATTTTTCTAAACGATGGTTAACGTGCTGATTTCTATAGAATATATCTTATTTTTGAAGAGAGCGGGGGCTCAGAGTACCGACGATGCGCGCCGTCAGCGCCTCGACCAGTGCCGCGCTTCGCCGTATCCGCCCCTTGCAGAAATTGAAAAATATGATGGCGGGAATGGCGACGCCGAGGCCGACCGCCGTGGCGATGAGCGCCTCGGAGATACCGCTCATAACGGCCTGCGGGCCGCCTTTAGTGGCTACCGCGAGATCAGCGAAGCTCTTCATTATGCCGAGCACCGTACCGAGCAATCCCACGAACGGCGCGTTGGAGCCGACGGTGCCGAGGAAGTCGGTGAATCGTTCCCACTGCTGGCGCGCCGTGATGAGGCGGGCGTTCACCAGTTCACGGAAGGCTTCGCCGGTATCGGGCGCCTCGTTGAGAGCGTCAGCAACGATACGGGCCTCCTCACCGCGCACCGAGGCAAGGGCCGTCAGTATCGCGGCTCGATCTTTTGCCGCGGCAAGGGCGGCATGCAGTCTCCCCTCGTCGCGGACCAGCGTCCGGCGATAGTAGAAGAGCCGTTCGATGAAGAAGGCGACCGTGAAGAAAGAGATGATGAATAGAAGATACAGTATCGCGCGGGCCGCGTAGAAGGCGAAAAGCGATATCTGAGCGGTTATCATGACGATCCTCCGTGATCAATATCGATTTTATCTGGTAGCGTGGATTTCGGTTCCCTGCGGAACTGCAACACGCACCGTGGCGTGGGGTCCGATACGACACTCGGTACCGATGAGTGCCGTGGCGCAGAGGTACGCGCCGGGAGAGATAACCGTATCGCTTCCGACAACGGCGCCCCGTTCGACATAAACGGTATCGGGAAGCAGTATCGTGACACCGCTTTCCATAAGCGTGTTTTTGATCCGTCCCTGCATCACGCGATCGGCCTCGGCAAGCTCCACACGCGAATTGATGCCGGAAAGCGAGCGAAAGTCCTCGTCGACACAGGCAACCACTTTCGCCTTTCGGGCAGCGGCGAAAGCAACGATATCGGTGAGGTAATATTCCCGCTTGGCGTTCGAATTGGTCAGCCGCGGCAACGCTTCGGCCAGCAGTTCACGCGACACCAGATAGACGCCGCTGTTTATCTCGGTTATACGCCGCTCGGTTTCGGTAGCGTCATTATACTCAACGATACCGGTAATGTTCCCTCGCGACCGCTGGATGCGACCGTAGCGGGCGGGGTCATCGAGGATGCAGGTGATGAGCGCCAGATCGGCCCGTTCCCGTTCGTAAGAGGCGATGAGCCGTTCGATCGTCTCCTTTTTCAAGAGCGGCGTATCGCCGGGCAGTATCAGAAAATGGGTGGCCTCGGGATCGGCGTCAGCGAAAGCATACCGCACTGCACCGCCAGTACCGTCCTGTTCTTGCTGAAATGAAAAGCGAACTCGCGGGTACTGCGCGCGCACAAAATCTTCAACCTGCTCGCGCAGGTGGCCAACGACCAACTGCACGCCGCCGAATGAAGTCGCTGTATCGAGAATCCATCCGATGATGGGGTATCCCGAAACCGGATGCATGACCTTCGGCAACACCTCTGAACGCATCCGCGTCCCCTTTCCCGCCGCCAATATCAATGACACGATTTTCATTATTTCCCCCTTTTCCGTTCTCGGTAAAGCGGTATGGTGCAAATGAATTCGACCACCTGTCGATCATCGTCCTTGTTCCGCATCATGATGTCCCCGCCCATGCCTTTCATTATCTGGCGGACGATGACCAAGCCCAAACCGGTCCCCTTTTCCTCGCTCTTGGTGGTGAAAAAAGGCTCGAAGATATTGTCGGCGATATGTTGGGGTATCTTGGGGCCGTTATTCGATATGGTCATAACAAGATGATCCTTGTTCTTCTCAAGGGTCATCTCGATACGTTTCGTCTTTACCGCCGAGCCCTCAAAAGCATCTATCGCATTGTTGACGATGTTCGTTACTGCTTGGATGAGCTCCTGTTTGTTGCCCCACACCTCTAGCGCTTCTCGCGAACGGTTCGTGATGGTAAAGACAATGCTCTGCTTCCTGATGTTGTAAAGAGTAAGAGTACGCACATCCTCGATGATCGCCATGATATCTATAGCGGTCAAGGTCTTTTCCTGTTTATAGAATCTGCGGAAAGATTTAAGAAGATCCTCGATCTGCCGCACCCCTTTGATCGAATCGTTCAGACTCGGCACGATGGTCTTATCGATAAGGTGTCTGTTCTCGACATTGCCACACTCGGCGCGTATCTGTTTGAGCATAAGCAGGATCGTTTCTTGATTCGCCTTGATGAATGTAAGCGGCGAATTGACCTCATGAACTATCGAACTCACCATCGTGCCGATGGTCGCCAAGCGATCGGCATGGATAAGCATCTGCGTTCGTTCCTGTACTTTTTCCTCAAGATCGAATTGATACTCTATCAGCTTGAGGTGATTTTGTATCTTGATGGCCAATTCGTGCCACTTTACCGGTTTTTCAATGAAGTCGATACCGCCGCGGGACAATGCCTTCTCACGCATATTCTCATCGTCGATGAAGGCGGTGTCGCCCGTAATGAAAATGACACGCGCCCGTGGTGATATTCGCGCAATATCGTTAAAGAGATCGATACCGTTCTGCGCACCGAGCCTCACGTCTATTATATAGAGGATGCGCGGATTGGTCGACGCCATTTTCAGCGCATCGGACGGCTCGGAGGTGAAAGAGCCGGTCAATCCGGGAAGATAGTGGGAAAGCCGGGCGCGAGCGACCTCCAAAAACGCCGATTCGTCATCGATAACGCAATAACGGCCGGCGACATCATGTTTAGATACCGTCGCCATGCTCCTCCGCAATCATCATGATGCGACCGGCGAGACGTTCGCCGAATAACAGGCAAGCCGTCTGGGCAATGGTCCGGCGCAGATCGTCAGCCTGCACCCCTTCCCATCTCAGGCGGATACCGACCCCCTCTTTTCCTTCTTCGTTCACACCATGGTACACGACGGTCCCCGGAATAGTGAATGAGCGGTCGATCGCTGCCGAGGTGATCACGAAGTTGAGATCGGCACCCAGCGGATAGCGATGTTTCATCTTCATGAATATCCATCCGCGGCTGAGCGATCTGATATAATCGAAGAGGAACGTGTTGAATTTTTTATACTCGAGCCTCAAGGTCGTTTGATCGGTCATTGATCGGTCCCCGTACGCGCAGAGTAAATAGTCGCCGCGATTATATCGTCGCTCCGGCGAGAGTCAATTTTTCGGCATTCTGGCAAAGATCAATAGAGATAGGCGGTTCCCGGAAGGTCAACACCGAGTGTTCTAGCCTCATCATCAAGCTGATAGGAGCTGTATCGGGAGATCCCGTACTTGACGATGACCCGACTCAGACGTTCGGTGTAATCGGTTCCGATACGAGAGTAATTGATGAATCCGGCGGTCTGCCTCAATGGTTCGCCGGGATAAAGTTCTCGATAGATGCGATATCGTAGATAGGCCCGATTTCTGTTCAAATTGAGCATGAAACGCTCGATCGAATCACTGATCGTCTCAAATCGCTTGATATTCCGTTCGGTCCCTTGCCAACTGAGCGGTTGTATCCCCTTCCACGCATGAATGGCGGTATGACCGAAAAGGTTATTCGCCTCCCCTACGAAGCGAGAAGTTCCCCATCCCGATTCAAGCGCCGCCAACGCGATCGCCAATGCCGGATCGACCGGGCGGATCTTTATGCGAAGTTCTTCCGACACCTCCCTGAGTTTCTCACCATGCAATGCCGCGTCGGACAATTCTTCATTTTCAAGGACGCGATACTTCCTTGCCGTTCGACGGATAAAGAGCAGATCATCAGGAGCAAGAACTTCTTTAGCCGACATCTTTTCCCATCGTCGCCATTCGGCGGCTATCCGTTCATTCTCGCGCAAGATGAGCGGCAACAACGTTCTGATGAACAGTCGTATCCGCGAAACGGGAGGAAGTCCCTCCAGTCCGTCAGGCATATAGGCATTGAATAGTGGCGGCACCAAAGGATCGTCAAGTTGATAATCCACCAGTTCAAAACAGTCGGAAAGCTGTCCGGCATCGCGCAGATAAAGATCGGCGGCCGAAACATCAACGAAAAAAAAGAAAATAACCGAGAAAAAAAGATGGTAGGCGGAGCGGGGATCGAACCCACGACCTTTGGCTTCGGAGGCCAACACTCTATCCAACTGAGCTACCCGCCCACTCGTCAGGTCCGATCACCGACCGCGACGATCGACCTTCTTCTCCTTGGCCTTCTTAATCTGTTTTGATATTTTGTCAACACAGAAGTCTATCGACCGATCGAATTCTTCGCTCGCGTCAATAGCAAAGTAGTCTTCCCCATTGTGGTTCAGCTTGATCTCGGTCTTCTTTTCATTTTTGTCCTTTACGAAGAATACCTCGACCTGAGTATTCTGCGTAATCAGCTTTTCCAGCTTGGTCAGTCTCTTTTCGGCGTACTCTTTAAGCCCCATGCTGTGATCAAGACCGCGAAAAGAAAAATTGATGTTCATCGAGTCCTCCTTTCAAAGAAGAAAGTGCTTTTTGATGGTAGCATGCCGGTCGGACTATGTCAACTAATCGCGACGACCGAAATGGAGTTTTCTCGCCAGCACATCGAAGAATGTCCGCCGCGAGCTGGGAACGAACTTAAGCATACGGGAAGATTCTTGCACCGACAAACGATCGCCCGCGATCAATGACGTTATCGACCGGCCGTCGATGGAAAGAACCCCGGAAGCCTCCTCTCCGAGGATGATCTCCAATTCGGAATTGCTGGGCAGGACCAGCGGACGATTCGTCAAGGCATGCGGGGCGACCGCATTCAGCACCATCGCGTGTTCGGTCGGAAAAAGTATCGGCCCATTGATGGACAGATTGTACGCGGTCGATCCGGTCGGTGTAGCCACAATAAGGCCATCTGCTTTGTAATGAGGAAGATTCATCCCCGCATAACGGAGGCCCAGATCCAACATGGGGGTGTCGTTGCATCGCATGATGAGCAATTCGTTGACCGCACTACCGTAGTGTAGCACACGGCCGTCCCGCGTCACCGAGACCGCAAGAACGATACGCTCCTGTACGCGCACGCGAGGTTCCATGATACGATGTATCTCATCGTGCTCATCGGGAGTTATCTCGGTTAAAAATCCGAGGCTTCCCGCATTCACGCCGGCCAACGGCACATCGAGTTCAAGCGCCTCATAACTGGCATCCAGAAAGGTTCCATCGCCGCCGATAGCGATAATAAGACCGATGTCATAGGTCTTTTCGGGGTGGATCAACACGGTAAGTCCTTTCTCTCGGGCCGCTGCACAGACCAGCGTCAATGCCCGTTCCACATCATCGGTTTTTCTTCCGTCCTTTCTGATATAAAGTAGAATGCCGGTTTTCATCACTGCCTTGTTTTAAGTTTAACGAAAATTTTGTTGTCATTCGGATTCTCCGAGGGAACGAACGGCAACTCAGCCACCTTGTCCTCTTTGCGGAATTCAAAAACATAGGTACGTCCCTTGACCAGTTGCAATTCAACCGGCGTTCGGGCACCCGCATCGCGTCCATCAACAAAGATATCGGCCTCGGGAGGCATCGTAGCGATAAAAACCTGCACCGTATCTTTTTGGAAGGGGAAAAAGAGGTATACCCCCAGCGCCGCAAAGAACAAAACCAAGATCGCGACGGCGCCACCGATCGACCAGATCCAACTTCTCCTTTCGGCGCGACGCTCCTGCTGATCTTCCTCTTCCTCCTCCTTGCGTATGTGCTGGACGATCTCTTCTTGTTGAATACGTATTTTCTCGTTAAGATCGACTTCTTCTATCTCTCCGATGTCCTTGAATAATTCATCCATCAAGTAAGCCGCCTGCGCCTTCTCAAGGATCCGATTCATCTTGATGAAGTGAGCGGCAAACTCTCGCTTGAGCACCGCCGTCAGCGATTCCACCTGCGGATTAAATTCACGCATGTTCTGGAATCGCTTGATATCGTCCAACATCTCCGAAGCGCTGCCGTAGCGTCGTTCCCGATTTTTCTGGAGCGCCTTTTGCAGAATGAACCACAATTCGCGAGGAACCTGCGGATTGATCGTGGTAATATCGGGTATCTCGTCATTGACAATGGCGTTAAGTATCGCGGCATCTGATTCCATTTGCTTGAAAAGCGACTTGCCTGCCAGCATCTCATAAAGAATCACGGCGAAACTGAAAATGTCGCTACGACGATCAAGCGGCTTTTCCTGACACTGTTCGGGTGACAGATAGCCGTAGGTGCCCTGCACCGATTGAAGATTGTTCTTGAGCACCTTGGTATAGGTGGCGTGCGCGATACCGAAGTCGACCAGCTTGATCTTGCCGTCATAGGATAAGAGTATGTTGTTGGGGTTCATGTCAAGATGAACGACGTTAAGGAACATCCCGTTGCGATCACGCGTATTGTGGGCATATTCAAGCCCGCTGAGAACGGCGGTGGCCACCTCAAGTACATTCTCCATGGGCAAGGTCTTTGCCTTTTGATCATATTTATTCAGAAGCTGTCCCAAGCTCTGCCCGAAAACATATTCCATGGCAATGTAGTAGGTCTCTTCGTTCTTACCGAAATCATATATCTTGACGATGTGCTCATGGGTGATGTTGCAGATGATCCGCGCTTCGGCAAGGAACATCTTGATGAATGCCTGATTGTTGTTGAACTGCTTAAGTATCCGCTTTATCGCGATCGGCATGCTGGTGACGGGTGAATTGGTGTGCTTGGCAAGGAATATTTCGGCCATACCGCCGGTCGCTATCTTGTGGATGAGTTGGTATTCGCCGAACCGTTCAAGCATGGTGACCGCCTCCCTTTTACTGTTTCGGCGCCGGTGCCGTTACCGGCTCGATAAGGCCGGACAGAAAATCGGCAATGACACGTTCAGTATTCTCTTCCGAGAGTCTCAAGGTCCGACAATAACTCCTGAGGAAACCTTTTAGATAGGTCGTCGCCGGTAGATTCCGGTGATCGTCGGTCTCGATCGATCGAAGCACCATTTGAGAGATGCGGGTCTTTTCGCATACCGACTTTAAACCGACACCCAATTCTTCGCGCAACGCCTTAAGGTCAGAACCGGCAATGCGGCGATCAGCAAATTTTTCGAAAAGCATATTGGCGTCCTGTCCGTCAAACTTCTCGGGAGTCGTCTGCGACTCTTCCGCCTCGCGCCCGAAAACATCGCGCTTGACGAGTTTGGGGCCGCTTTTTTTCTGGCGATTGTATTTGCGTATCACCTCGCGCAGATCGAAACCTTCCGGCAACGATTGCTCGAGCATTTCGGGCGCCTGACCACCCCCCATATCATATTCACGTTTGACATCGGGATCCATGAGATTCTGGTAAACACTCTCGAAGAGCCGCGTATATATGAACAGGCTGTCAGGATCAAACATGTCTCGCATCAGAGGATTTTGCGAAAAATAGACCGCGCGGAGTTTTTCGTACTGGGCGCGGATATCCTGTGCGCTCGACCCCCGCTGAACACCCAACATCTCATAGTAGGTCAACGGCAAGAAGCGGTTCGTCGTGGGATGATCCCGTTTGGTGGCGAGAGTCAGAACCCGACCTGCAATAAGATCGAGCATCTCGATAAATTCACCTCCGCGCTCACTGGTAACGGTGGGCGCCATCGTCTGGGCCGATGCTTGGATGACCTCCGAAAAAAGAATATCGCCGAGGCCCCGGAGATCAAAACCATAGTAGTTGCGGATAACCAGCGGATATATATCTTTGAGCTCCGCTTCCGACGAAGTGCGCAACATATTAAAAACAACGCCGATACGCAGACGACCGACGATATCGGAGAAATGTCGACGCGCCTTGGGCAATTCCTCCGCCAAGGAGAGCAGGAGATTACGCGCCGAATAGAGATGTTCAGTGCGATCGCGCTGGAGCTCCTGAAGCACCGATGCGATATCTAATTTCTGCACCATCGCATCGAGTTGCGTATGGAAGAAAGTGCGGAATAAATGGTTCGTCTTTTCGATACTGACCGGGTCGGGCGTGACGAAAAGAATGTTCATGTCGGCCAAATAGGCGGTCGCAACGAGGTCATGATCGAGGTGAGAGCCCATGTCGATAAGCAGGAAATCGAACCCGCTCTTCTTGAGTTCCGCTTCCCACTTAACGAGATATTCGGCGACACAGGAACTCTTCTGGGGACACCTCAGCGATGAAAAAAACTTGAGATTGGGGTAATCGGTGTCGATGAGGGGCAGTACTGAAAAGAAATCGGGAACGGTCCGCGACAGCGCCCAGCTCGGTATATTGAGATATGCGTGCAATGTACCGCCGTTGGGCGCCGCATCGATAAGCAACACCTTTTTCCCCTTCTGGGCGAGATATATGGCAAGGTTCGCCGTCATTACGGAAGTGCCGGCACCGCCCTTGGCCGAGAAGGTGGATATGACCTTGGTCATGGCGCCGTACCTCGCAATTTGTTCTCTTGTTCTATGACCGCCGCCGCCGCCGCGCGAAAGGCGGGATAGTCCTTGGAGGAGATCGCCGGCGCACGCAGTTCCAATGTCGCCCGGAGTGCGCCGCCATCATCCGGCGCAATGCGCCACACGAAAAATTCATTCTCCATCGTGACCGGAGCGGGCGGCACCGCGATACCGGACACCCGCGCATCCCACAGGGAAATCCGATCCGAAAGCTGAATATCGTATCTCCGCTCTTGGGCTTCGGCTAAACGCCCCAGAACGGTCGTTGCAAGCGCAGGGAAGAATGGTTGCGCGACGCAGGCCACGACGAGCGGTTCGGCATACTGATCGCCCGATAAAGCGCACTGCCCAACCGCAACGGGCGCCCCCGCCATCTTTGAGATCAGCGTGCTGAAATAAGCGAACGGGTCGCTGTCCGATGCAAAACGATAGCGTCCATTCGACGCCGCAGAACCCGTGAGCGACAGCTGTGCCGCGCCGTCTTCTTTTATGGTGAGAGAAACGGTGTTCTGTAGGCCAGAGGCGACCGTGACGAAGGCATGCCCTCCTTTCTGTTCCTCCACAACAAAAGCTGCGGTCTTCTCCAGTTCGGGATTGATCCCGCGATAGTGGTCGTAACTGGAGGTGGCGTCGACAAAATAACCGGCCGGAATGCCGGTCTGCGGCGGTATATAGACCAGCGCATGATCGAACTGCATCGAAGGAAGTTCTTGGATAACGGAGCCGAACCGCAGACTTTTCGCCAGCGCGTAACGCGACTCGATGCCGGCATATTCAAGCATGAGTTTAAGCAACAATGCCTTGTCTTTACAGTCACCCGCCTTTTCGGTGAAGGTTCGGCTCGTTCTTTCCGGCTTCACCTTATCGATACCGTTATCGTCCGAAAGGTAGCGCACCTGACGCGCCACCCAATCGCGGATCACTTCGACCCGCTTCTCGGGATCGGCGATGCCTTGCGTGATATCCATAACACGCCGCTCGATATCGGGCGAGGGATCGGACTGTTGGCGGATGAACAGCGCCTGCCAACGCCCCAGATCATCCCACGAACGGACCGTCGTGTAAGAGAACATCGGCAGTTCATCGACCATGGGCGGCATCTCTTCCTCGCGCGGCGCCTGATGCAACCCGAAGGATTCAAAACTGCGGATCACTCCGTCGGCGTCATCGGCCTTCGTCTCCGTTGCCGGTCCGCGTACATGGAAAAGCATCGGCATGTCCTTGGGCGACCGCAGTACTATGCGGCTGTGCAGATTGTAGACCCCTTCCGAAGCGAAGAACCAGCGGAAATCGGTACCGCCGAGCCACGAACGCGGCCCCTCCGACGATTCCATTACGAAATCGATAACGTCACCCGGCATCGTGTCGAGAAAATAAAGATTCGCCGCATCGGCGCGCCATCCCGGGATCGAAGTTCCATCGAGCTTGACCACCCGCGCCGACAAGACACGCCCGTAGTTGGCGACCGTGGAGAATTCGCGCACCCCCTCGTCGTTATTGAGAGCAATGGTCATGCGGAATCGCGAACGAACGCTGCCGCTGTAGTGTATCTGCTGGATGCCTTCGTCGTAGATAATGGTGTACTTCTGAGGATATTTCGCGGCCTCTTTGCGGAATGCCGCGATCTTCTGATCGACCGCCGGATCGGCGAGAGCCTGCTTGATAAACAGGTCGGCCGCCGTCGCCGCGCCCACTGAATCAAGTCGATCCGCATAGTCCTGCGATTCGGGAGACAGATCGTACGCTCGACGGAAGGCGATCGTTGCCGCAGGCTTATCGCCGTCAAGCAATAGCGCGTCCCCAAGACGCACCCAGAGATCGGCCGCCTCGGGATTGCGCTCCAATGCTCCGCGCAGGATGCGCGCCGCTTTGCCCCAGTTGGCATCGGAGATGTATGCCTCCGCGAGCATCCGTTGATGATCGATATTGTGCGGATCAAGTTCCACGAGCTGTTTGACCACCCGCATGATGCCCGACAGATCGCCCGACTCGCGGTAAAGTTCCGCAAGTCGCGACAGGGTCGGCTGATATCCGGGCATCAGGCGCACCGCCTTTTGTCGTATCCGCGCCGCCTTGCCGATATCGCCCATCGCATGCCACGAATCGGAGGAATAATAATAGGCGACCGGATGATCCTCGTAGCGCTGGACCAACGTTTCGGCGTTCGCGATATCGGCGGCGTACCACTTCTTGGCGAAATAGAGATCGGCCATCCGCAGGAGCCACGGCAACTCGGTCCGCTCGCGCCCCTCTTCCGATTCGACCACTCGACGCAGAGCGGCATCGTCGCCCATATCTTGATACACCTCTATCAGATCGCTCTTGATCAGTATCAGATCGGGACGTTCCCGAGCCACGAACGATAGGATCGACCCGGCACTCTGATCGTTACCAGCGCGCCGGTAATTCCGAGCGGTGTGAAACAGCGGTCCCGGCGACCGACTGCCGTTGACCGAGGCATAGAAACCCTCCCAATCGGCGATACCGGCATCGGCATACAGCAGTTCGCGGGCCAAGAGTCGCAGGTAGGCCGATAAACGGTCGTCGCCTTCGCGCGTCGCGGTGATATCGTCATCCCGAGAAGGTTGATCTTCCTCGCCGTCATTGAAGAAGAGGAGCGATGCATATCCGTCATCGGAAAGGTAAGGCGCCAACTTCAAGAGGATCGTATGCTTCCCCTTCGCCAAATCAATGCGGGCCACGCCGGAGATCAGTCCGACCGAGAGGCGGTCGGCATCGCGTTCAAGCACTACTTTTCCGTCGACATAAAGGCGGAAGGGTACGGTGATGTAGGGAAGTATCGTTACCGTCGCCTCTTCGGGGAGAGATATCTCGCCTGCGGCGAAAAACACGGCGTTGCGCACCGGGAAAAAATAGTTGCGCAGATCGAAGGCCGACAGCCCATCGGGCAGTTCGACGGCGCGAGCGTCGAGGGGGTTAAGCGGTGTCCCGGCGATATAGGCATTCTCTTCGGCCGATACCGCCGCCAGATCGCGAAAAGCCGAACTGTCGGCGGCGCGGAACAGGCGGAACGCCGACCAATGACGAAGTTGTTCCTCCTGACGACGCGCATCCCACGGCCGCTTAGTGGCACGCGCCCATTCGAGCGATTCAGAAGAGATAACGGCGCGGCAGAGCGCCGCGACGCAGGAGGGATCGACCCGGGAAAGCTCGATGGCGAGCGGCCGGCTGACGTACAGATCCCGGATGAGTTGCAGCGCCGCGAGCGCCGCCAAGGTATCGCGACCGCGCAAAGCGGCCAGCAGGTAGGGCGTCGCCGCTTCATGGTCTCCGGCCAAATAGAGCGACTCGCCTACGATGAACTGCGCGACATCGGCGCCTTCGGTTTCCCGTTCAAGTACGGCGCGAGCGCTCTTCACCGCCGCATCCCAATCGGAAAAATAGGCATCGCGCATCTGCTGTTCAAGAAGGCGCACCTCGGCCTGCGCCGTCTCGCGGGAGACCCCGCCGAAAAAGGCGCAACCGCTCAACTCAAGCGCGATCAGCAACAGCGTGACGGCGCGTAAAAGTCCTGATGTTCTCTTCATCTATGCTACCCTCAATGACCCCATGTTCGGTCACAACCGCCGTGACCAGCCGGTGCGGAACCACATCGAACCCGAGATGCAGCCCGGAGCTCGCCGCCGGTGCGATGCGCCGCCCGTTGAACACGAGCAACTCATCGTCCGCCCGCTCCTCGATGACTATATGCGTCCCGTCCGCGATCGTCAGGTCGAAACTCTCCAGCGGCAGAACCGGCGCGAAGGGTATCCCGTGATACCCCGCCGCCACGGCAAGTCCGTAGGTCCCTATCTTGTTGGCGTAGTCACCGTTCGCCGCCATCCGATCGACCCCGGTCAGCACCACATCGACCTGCCCCCGCGCCATGAGATAGGCGGCGGTCGAATCGGTGATGACGGTGTGCGGTATCCCCTCCTCGGCGCATTCGAAAGCCGTTAGGCGCGCCCCCTGCAGATAGGGCCGCGTTTCGTCGACCCACACCTGTTCGAGCAGTCCCGCCGCATGAAGCGACCGTATCACCCCGAGCGCCGTTCCATGGCCGCAGGTCGCCAGCGCGCCGGTGTTGCAGTGGGTCAGCACCCGGAGCCGCTTGTCGGGTAGCAGGCGCCTCAGCCAATCAACACCATGTTGCGCCATGCGCCGGTTGCGGTCATGATCGCGCCAGTGTATCTCGAGCGACCGGCGCTGCATCAGGGCGAACTGTTCCGCCGCCGTAGCGCACCCGGCCACCTCTTCGTCGTAAAAGGAGCGCATCTCGTCCAGCACCGCCATGAGATTCACCGCCGTCGGCCGGGCCGACCCGAGCGATGCGCAGACCGACGCGAAGACCGCCGGTTCGACCGGTTCTTCGGCGCCGCGGAAGGCAAGCGCCGCACCGGCCGATGCCGCCGCCCCGATGAGCGGCGCGCCGCGCAGACGCATCATCACGATGGCCTCGCGCACCTCCGACGGACTTTTCAGGCGCAGATACCGTTTATGCGCCGGCAGTTCGAGCTGGTCAAGGACGACGTATTCGTCCCCCTCCCAGAATGTCGCAACAAGGTTACTGTCCCTGTCCATCGCCCGCCGTTTGCTCCATACCCGGAAGTATGCCGTTGAGATATCCGCCCTTGAACAGTATGACCACCGCAAGTATCAGGGCGATGATGACGACCAGAAGCAACAGCAGATTCCGGCGGCCGCGCTGTACGCGCCGCGTCTTCTCGACCTGCTTGGTCACTTCGGTCACCTCGTCCTCGTCACGCAGGGTCTTTATCTTTTTCCCTTCTATCTCTTCGCGCAACTTGCGGCGCCGCTCCTCTTCCGCCGCAACCAAGTATTCATAAGGGCTGTACTGGTTCCCCTTCTCAATGTAGTCGAACAGGAATTCGCCGATCTTCACCTCGTCGCCGTGTCGCAGATCGATCGACTGAACCTCCATACCGTTGACCACGAGCGGATAGTTCTTGTCTCGGGTGCCGCTGATGAGCAGATAAATGTTACCATCAAAGATGATCTTCGCGTAGACGTCGGGAATATCGGGGTGGAACAGATACACATCGGCGCCGGCGTGCGATCCGATGACCGTTTCCGCCCCCTTCACGGCGAAGGCGCGGCCGCCGATGGCGCCGTTCTTCGCCAGAAGCACCTCGGTTTCTGCTACGCGGACCACATTCTCTATCTCGCGGGTCTTGGCCGGCCCCTCCTCCTCCTCGTCACGCTCGAGATAAATATTGTAGTCGCCGACCGTGATGATGTCGCCGACGAATATCTCGACCTTGCGTTGCAGTTCCTTCGCGTTGACATAGGTCGCATTGTAGGAACCGCGATCCTCCACGACGATACGGTCGTCGATGAGTTCGAGTTGGAAGTGATGCCGCGAGACATTCCGCTCGGGCAGGACCAGATCGTTATCAGTCGCCCGGCCCACCGTGATCAGGTCGGTGGCAAAACCATGTACCGATAGTTCATTGCGATCATTCTCAACGACGAGTTTCAGACCCATGACGCCCCTTCTCCTGAATGCTAGCGGTTATCCCTTCGTCTCACACTGCTGTTCGAGCCGGTAGAGCATTTTCTTGAGCTCACGCTCATCCTTATCCACCAGCGACATATACTTCGTGATCTTTTCCCTGAGCGTCGCGACCCCCTGCTCACCCGCCGTGGTGATGAGGGCATTGAGAAGCCGCTTCCACACCTCATCGATGTAGAGATGATAGTGTTCGAAGCGGTACTGAAGGGGTATGTATTTGCGGTCGTCGAGGATGTCCATCCAATTGACCGACAGCGTATCCTGCGAGAACTGTACCTTGCGATAGAGCGGATCGTACTTCTCGCGCAACTGGTCGAACATCTCCTTGAGCAGTTTTTCCACCTGCTGCGGCGTCGCCTTGTCAAGGAGCATCTGCAGGATAAAGTCGAAGATATCGAAATAACCGAGCAGGAGATTGACCACGATGTCCTTCTGCTGCGCCACGACGATGTCGTTGATGCCGTCGGCCGAACCCTTGCCGCGGAAATCGCGCGCCGTGAGGACCGGCGTCAGCTTCGGCAGCAACTCGACATAGCGGGCGAAGACCGACTGATCGTTCTCGTAGGCGTAGGACTTGGTATCGGGGTGGTAGTAGAGGAAATAGCGGAAACGGCCGCGATCGAAAAAGGCCATGTTCCAGACCATCCCCTGCTGGAAGCCGGCCATACCGGAAAAACTCTCGTCAACGAAGGTGCCCATGAACTTCGAGACATCGGTGTAGGCAAGCGGCGCATGCAGGATGCAGGCCGAAGCAAAGAAACGATAGATGCTGTCGAGTATCGTCGATTCCTCGACCACATTGGCGTAAACATCGATGTTGTCGTTCTCTATGAGGTGGCGGAACGATATCGGCTGGAGCATACCGCCGTTGCCCGGCACCTGGAACGCGAGCGCCCCCAGCATTTTGTTGTTCTTGAAGAACAGATACCCGACCGTTCCCTGACCCGCGCAGAACAGATAGCCCGAGAGGTCTTTCTCGTAACGGAACAGATCATTCAGGACCGAAAAGAGGTATCTTCCCGGAAGTTTCTGAATATACAGCACATTTCTATCGAATGGAATAAGCATAACACCTCACAGCACAATATAGGCCCTCTTTTATACTAAATTCGTGCGCCTTTGTAAAATTAATTGTTCATGCGCGCGAGGGGAAATTGTCGCGCATCCATTTCTCGTCCTGAAGGTTCGCCACGGCATAGAGCGGCAGAACAATGATGCGATCATATTGCCCCGCCGGTTCACCGGCAACGCGGAATCCCCGCTGCAGGCCGCGTTCGTCAAGGAACCGGTAAAGGCTCTGCATCTTGCCGCGCGAACCGCTCTTGACCTCTATCGGCACGATCTGTCGCTCGTAAGTGGTCACATAGTCGAGTTCAGCATTGCTCGCAGCCGCTTCCCGATGCCAATAATACAGATCCGACGGTCCCTCGGGCGGCGATGCCTTCATCAATTCGAGCCCCACGAACTGTTCGGCGAGGCTGCCGCGATTGACCAGCTCCTCGAAGGGCGTCGTCACGACCTCGGCGGTCTTCATGCCCAGTAGCCGCATCGTGAGTCCGGTATCGAAAACAATGACCTTGAAACGCCTCGGGCGGATCTGCGCGCCAAGCGGCACGCCACGCGCATCGCTATGGATCACGGGATAAGCGATCCCCGCCTTGATCAGCAACTCGAGCGAGTCTTTTATAAGCGTCGAACTTTCGTCGGATACGGCGCTGTATTTGAATTTCGAGCCCGACTGCATCGCGATGGAGCGGAACACTTCGGTGAGCCGACGGGTGGGAGCGCGTTTCCGGTATTTTGCGAAGTCGTTCGTCAGCGACAGAAGAAGAGCGTTCTGTACCCGAACCGCCGCCGCGACATCGTTGGTCCCGGCGAAGGTGGCGACAACCTCCGGCATTCCGCCGGTCATGATGAAATAGCGCATCAGCTCCATCAACTTGTCGTGGAACGGTCCGTCGAGCGGTTTGTCGGGGGTCATCTCCTTGATGAGCGATACCAGCCTGCCGGCCTTGGTCGCCTCGAGAAATTCGAAGAACGAGAGCGGATACATGTACAGGAACTCGATCCGACCGACGCCGAACGACGACAATTCTTCCAGCGCGAACTCAAGCAACGACCCGGCGGCGATAACATGCAGGCCGGGCATCTCTTCGTAAAAATAGCGCAAGGAATGGAGGGCGTCGGGGCACGCCTGTATCTCGTCGAGAAAAAGAAGCGTCTCTCCCGGCGTGACGGACATGTTGAAATACGACGAAAGTTTTCTGACGAGTTCCTGCGGTTCCCTGTCCTCTTCAAAAAAGGTCCGCACCTTCGGCATCAGTTCGAAGTTGACCTCGATGTAAGAAGGGAACTGCTTGGCCAACTCCCGCACCGAATAGGTCTTGCCGACCTGCCGGGCGCCACGGAGCAACAGCGACTTTCGATATGGTTTGTTTTTCCATGCCGTAAGGCGTTCGTCGACGTGTCTTTTCATGGTTTTTCTAACCTCCTGTTCTCAAAGGCATTGTAAGACATTTTCTATAAAAATCAAGGCTAACAATGACTATTTTTTGCGAAATATCAAGGCTAACAAGAGCCATTTATCACGAAAAATAAAGGCTAACGACCAAATTTCTATGCGCGAGGAACGGGTCAGAAGACCAGAGAACACCCGCAACCGCCGTCCTTCGGCTTCACCGTGTCGGCGTCGGACGTGACATTATCAATTAAAGAGTCATCGGTTATTGTTGAATCTTCGTCTGTCTCGGCGACCTCTTCGCATATGCCGGTATCCTCATTGCATACGAAGCCGTCAGGACAGCCAAAAGCCACACAATCGTCCGAGAAAATCTCGCCACCACAATCCCTTTGTGAGGGCTCGTAGCATTCTGCCTTCGTCAGACAGACACCCTTATGCAGTCGGAGTGGAACGTTCCTGTTAGTACGATACCATGTATTTTCGTCGCTCCCCGCCTCTTTGATGATTGCCGAGTTGGAAATGATGCGGTTCGCAGGGATGCCCTCTTTCGGTATCACCATGAAGCGGATCAGCAGACTATCCGCACAAAACCAAGTTGACTGATCACAGTATTCCATGTAATCGGCTACCTTATATCCTTCGCCCGCGAGAGGAAAAGTATAGTTCATCCCATCAGGTATCGGTTGCCATACACGATATACATTGACATTGTAGTTGTCTACATCGGTCGCTATCTCGGTCGTGCCGGGCACATACTCAAGGGCATCATCCAGTTCGTCAACAAGAGTAACATTGTATGCGATATCCCAACCCCAATTCTGGAGCTTAACAAGAAAATACATCGCTCGACCTTCGCACCATGCATCGGCAGGATCAGTGTTGGTTCGACAGGAACAGGATATTTTCTCGCGACCATCAGGCCAAGCGGTTGCGTTTTCGGGAATGTCGAAATTCACACCGAAGTCGACGATCATATCTTCGTCGTTCAGAAGCGCATCTTCGTCCGCCGCTCCGGCGACCACCACCGGCAGGAGGACCGCCGCAAAAAGTACCGAGAACAACGCTTTGCCGGACATGCCCCACTCCCCTTTGAAAAGATAGCGCATGATAGCACAACGGCTCCTCTTGTCAAAGGGAAAAATGCCCCTTTTCAGAAAAATTTGCGGCGGCCGATTCCTTTTGTTAGGATGCCCCCGTGGTCGATCACTAACAGTTCAGATAGGAGTCACTCATGATCAGTCGCCAGATGTTGGAACCCAAGAGCATCGTCGTCGTCGGCGCCTCGAACGAACTGGCCAAGCCGGGTGGCAAGGTGCTCAAGAACCTCAAGGACGCCGGGTTCAAAGGCCCGATCTACGCCGTGAACCCGAAAGAGAAGGAGATACAGGGGATCGCGTGCCACGCCACGGTCGCCGATCTGCCGCAGGTCGATATGGCCATCATCGCGGTCGCCGCGAAGTTCTGCCTCGAAACGGTCACCATCCTCGCCGACCAGAAAGGGACCAAGGCCTTCATCATCCTCTCGGCCGGATTTTCGGAAGAGAGCGAGGCGGGCCGCGAACTGGAAAAAGCGATCGTCAAGAAGATCGAGTCGGTCGGCGGGTCGCTGGTCGGCCCCAACTGCATCGGCGCGCTGACCACCCACTACGCCGGCGTCTTCACCACCCCCATCCCGCGGCTCGACCCGTTCGGCTGCGACCTCATCTCCGGCTCGGGCGCGACGGCGGTCTTCATCATGGAAGCGTCCATGCCCAAGGGGCTGTCGTTCTCCAGCATCTGGTCGGTCGGCAATTCGGCGCAACTCGGCGTCGAAGAGGTGCTCGCCCACCTCGACGAATCGTTCGACCCGAAGACGAGTTCCCGCGTGAAACTCCTCTATATCGAGAATGTGAAGAAGCCCGATATGCTTCTCAAGCACGCCCAGAGCCTCATCCGCAAAGGGTGCCGCATCGCCGCGATAAAGTCGGGTTCGTCCGAGGCGGGCAGCCGCGCCGCATCGTCCCACACCGGCGCGCTGGCCTCCCCCGACGCCGCCGTCTCGGCGCTCTTCCGCAAGGCGGGGATCGTCCGTTGCGCGGGGCGCGAGGAGCTGGTCGCGGTCGCGTCGGTCTTCATGCACAAGGAACTGCAGGGGAAAAACATCGCCATCATCACCCACGCCGGCGGCCCCGCGGTCATGCTCACCGATTCGCTTTCCAATAACGGGCTTGAGGTGCCGCATCTGGAAGGCGACGCGGCCAAGGATCTGCTCGCGAAACTGTTCCCCGGTTCGTCGGTCGGCAACCCGATAGACTTCCTCGCCACCGGCAGCGCCCAGCAACTGGGCGAGATCATCGACGCCTGCGAAACCAAATTCAGCAACATCGACGGCATGGTGGTCATATTCGGGTCGCCCGGTCTCTTCCCGGTCTATGACGCCTACCGCGTGCTCGACGAGAAGATGAAAACCTGCAAAAAGCCCATCTTCCCGGTCCTTCCCAGCATCATCAACGCCGCCGACGAGGTGAAGGAGTTCCTGTCGAAAGGGCGCATCAACTTCCCCGACGAGGTGGTGCTCGGCAACGCCATCGCCAAGACGCTCCACACCGCCAAGCCGGCCCCCGCGAAGATAGAACTGCCCAAGATAGACACCGCCAAGATACGCACCGTCATCGCCGAAGCGAAGGAGGGCTACCTCGAACCGGCCGCCGTCCAGACACTGCTTGACGCCGCCGGCATCCCGCGCGCCGGAGAGGCGGTGGTCGCCAAGAAGGCAGACGCCGTCGCCGCCGCGAAGAAATTGGGCTATCCCGTCGTCATGAAGGTGGTCGGGCCGGTCCACAAATCGGATGTGGGCGGGGTCGTGCTCGGCGTGAAGGATGACGCAACGGTCGAGAAGGAATTCGACCGGATGATGAAGATAAAGGAGACCACCGCCATCCTCCTCCAGCCGATGCTGTCGGGCATCGAACTGTTCGCCGGGGCGAAGTTCGAGGAGAAGTTCGGGCACATGGTGCTGTGCGGACTGGGCGGCATCTTCATCGAGGTGCTGAAGGATGTCAATTCGGGACTCGCGCCACTCACCAAGGACGAATCGCTCGCGATGATCCGGTCGCTCAAGGGCTACAAGATACTGAAGGGTGCCCGCGGCCAGCAGGCGGTGAGTGAAGAAAAACTCGCCGATGTGGTCGTCCGCCTCTCGGCGCTCGTCACCGCCGCTCCTGAAATATTCGAGATGGACCTCAACCCGCTGCTGGGCAAAGGCGATCAGGTCGTCGCGGTCGACGCCCGCATCAGGATCGTGAAATAGTTATCGCCTCTTCGGCAGACTCATGGTGGGTATCGGATCACCCGCCAACACTTCGTCCACATCGGGCAGTTCGACATCAGGCACTGCGTCGCCGGTCAGTATATCATCGTAATCAGGAACAATGACCTCGTCGGGTATCGGCGCACCACCAAGCTGTTCATCATAGTCCGACATCAGCGTATCGTCGGGTAGCGGCACATCGGGTATCGGCTCGCCACCCAACTCATCGTCGGCATCGGGCACCGCCGCATCATCAATCGGGAAATCGGGATCGGTCACCCCCTGCAGATCGGAGTAGTCGGGCTGATTCGTGTCGGGCTGATCAGTTGTATCGACCGCGATCGAATCATCATCGGCCACCTGCACGCCGGTCGTTTCCACTTTATTCGTACAGCCGAATCCGCTGAAGAAGAAGAGGAACCCCACCACGAGGAAAAGGAACTTCAGCGGCCGCGCCTCAAGCCGCCCCGGACGGCGCCGTCCCACCGGATAACCGGGGTCGTAGCCGGTCACTTTGCGCACTTGGAAGTTCGTGTTCATGGCCTCACCTCACACAATGTCTATCGGTTCTATTTCCTTCTTATAATGCTTCCGCATGAAGACCGGGTTCTTTTCGGCGATGAGTTCGCGCGCCAGCCGGTCGGCTATCGGGATGAGCATCGATTCGTTGGCGCACAGCACACCCGGCACGGTGGTCATCTCGCCGGTCGTGTCCCAGTTGAGGCACGGGCAGTAGGTGAAGCACCGGCCGTCGAGCGAACAGCCCTGACAGTTGGTGCGCGGCTTCAGGTTCTCGGCCGCGATCTCGTGGCATTTCTTCATGATGAAGCCGGTGTCGACATGGCCCATCACGAACCCCGCCGCCCGCTCCGGCTTCCCGGCGAACCGGACGCACGGGAATATCCGGCCATCCTCGGCCACCGCGAAGATGTTGCGCCCCACATCGCAGAAATCGCCGGGGCGGAAGCCGCCTTTGATATGCGCCGCGATATGAGCGTCGAAGAGCGAGTAGTAGAACAGATCCTTTTTGCGGGTCCGCGACCGTTCCAGATACCACTCGGCCAGTTTCTCGTACTGTTCTTTTAAGGTATAGAGCCCCGCCTCGTCCCACTTCGCGGTGTAGTCGACCACCGGGACGAAGTTGCGGATGCCGAGGTCGTCCATGACATGGAGCGTCGAATCGTAGAGCCGATGCGCCGTCGCGGGAGAGACGACCGCCACCGCGACGAGGTGTTTCGCTTTTTTGTAGAGCGTCGGCAGGTGTTTGACGACGGCAGCGTAACTGCCGTGTCCGTCGTTGAAGGGGCGGTTCGCGTCCTGTGCCGCCGGGACGCCATCGAGCGACAGTTCGACCGTCAGTTTCTTCTTCGCGATCCAGTCGATGATCTCGGGGGTGATGAGGGTCCCGTTGGTGGCGACATGGAGTTTGAGCGCGACGCCGAGTTTCTTCGCCTTCTTTTCGGCGTAGTCGGTCACTTCGCGCATGACATCGAACCGCAAGAACGGTTCGCCGCCGAAGAAGCTGATGCGCGCTTTCTTCTCCTCCACCGACTTCTCCAGAACGAGGTCGGCCGCCTTGAGCGCAACTTCTATAGGCATATGAGACTTCTCATGTTTCTCGACATAGCAGTAGGAGCATTTCAGGGTGCATTGGCGGGTCAGGAACAGGATCGCATGCATGGCTCACTCCAGCAAAGACGCCCCTTTAGTATAAGGAAAGGAAACCTTTTATCAAAGAAATTAAACCCTATTCCTGTGACGGGTCTTCGACCTTGCCCATGAACAGGATGGTGCCCGAACGGTCGTCGCGAATGACGAACACGAAGGGTTTGGTAGCGTAGAAACCTTCCGGCACCGATGTTTCGCCCACCTCGACCGATGTGACCGCCGCCGCCTCGGTCCCCTGCTCGTTGACCTCGATGTAGGTCTTGTGCTTCACCTCGGAGACATAAAGCCCTTCGCCCTGATCGGCCATGTTCAGAAGGCCGCCCGGCGCGAAAAGCTGTTCCATGCCGAGCGCCTGAAGTATCTCGTTGAGCGACTTCTCGTAGGCGAACTTGAAGCGCGGCAGAAGCACCGGCACCTCTTCGGTGGCGACGAGGTTGGTGAAGAACCCGTCGAGCCCTTCGTCGGCCATCCGCCCGATGAAGTCGTCCACCGTCCCGTCGTTCGGGATGAAGCCGTAGAAGGCGAACTTGTCGCGGCCGTAGGGAAGCCGCACCGCGCTGTAGCCGCCCGCGGCGCCGTAACCGCTGGAGAAGAATTTGAACTCCTGCGCCTCTTTGAAGGTCATCATCTTGACCGTCTTCTGCGTGCCGTCGGTCAGTTCGAACTGGCCGTCGTAGGTGCGATCCTCGTCGAAGGTGACGGTCCACGCCGCCTTGAAATAGAGGGCGTTGATGAGGAACATGACGGTGTCGTCGTTGATATCGTCGATGATCTTCTCTATCTTGCCGTTGGTGTTGTCGCTCACCCACTGATTGATGAGGTCCACGGTAGCGGTGTCGGCCATGTCGACCGTGTAGGGTTCCGCCTCGAAAGAGGCAAGGAGCGCCTCCTTGAAGGCCGTCTTGACGCGCGGTTCGAACAGGTCGTCCATCCAGATCGAGTTGGCGATGGCGAGCACCATGTCCTTGTCGGCCGATTCAAGGCTCTTGATGAGGTGGAGGAACTGCGCGTCGATCGCGGCGAGCGTCAGGTCATCGAACCCGAGCACCGTCTGCATCTCGGTCAGATTGTCGCCCGAGGCACCGTTCATCGTCATCGCGAGCGCCAGCTCTATCGACAGCGGCGATATCATGAGGTTCTTCCCCTGTTCGGCGGTCGCCATGACCTCGAAGATGCGCGCCGCGAAGTCGTTGTTGGCGGCGACCACAGCGGGACTCACCGCCGCCGCGTGTTCGTCGGCCGCCTGATATTTCACCGTGGTCGCGGGATCTTCCTTCTGGTCATCACCACCGCAGGAAACGAAAAGGCCAAGCATTCCGAATAATACCGTGAGAACGAGAAACCGTTTCATAGCATCCTCCATCGAACAGGTCCGGCCCTTTAGTATAAGGAAAGGGACTCTTTTATTGAAAAACTTATTCGGCGACCCGCTTCATGAGCAGGATATCGGCAGATTCATCATAGTAGAGCGCCTTATCGGCCTGCGGGCTGGACTGTCCGGTAAGATAGAGTTCTCCCGCCGGTCCGGCGATCACTGCGCCGGCGGTCTCGCTACCCGCATCACCGTACAGTTTACTCCACAATTCGACCCCTTCGGCGCTCCATGCCGAAAGAAAGATATCGGCGCCGCCCGCGTTGACCAGAGCATCCCAGACTCCGTAGGTATGACCCGTCACGAATATCGTTCCCGCATCGTCGATGGTCATGCCGAAGGCCTGTTCGTTGAGCGCGCTACCCCACTGCACCATCCATATCTCACTCCCGTCAGTGGGATCGATCTTGGAAAGGAACAGGTCGCTTCCCCCCTGAGAACTGCTTCTGTCGAGAGAACCGGAGGTCCCGGCGACATAGACATAACCATTCCGCGCTACGACCGCTGCCGTGGTCATCGCGCCGCCATCCGGGGTTATCCGCGTCGTCCATTGTTCGATACCGTCGGAGCTCAGCTTGGTAACGAAGGCGTCATATATCAAATCGCCGGTATTGAGCGGCATGTGCAGATCGATGTTGCCGGCGACATACACCGAACCCGCGTCATCGACCGTCACCGCACTACCGCTATCGGCCGCGCCGGTCCCCCATTGCCGGGTCCAGAGTTTGGTCCCCGCCGCATCCCATTTGGTCAGGAAGATATCGCTGCACGGCGGCGCTCCGTAGCCCGAATCGCACAGATCGTCCCGCTGGAGCGTGTTGCCGTCGAGCGAACCGTGGGTGTCCCCGGTGACATAGAGTGCGCCGGCACCGTCGATCGCTATGCTGCGGCCATAGTCCTCCGCAGTCTCCACACCCCACGACCGCATCCAAAGCGACGAACCGTCGGCCGCCCATGCACCAACAAAGATGTCGGGGCAGGGATACAGGTGACGACCATAGCCGCAGGTATGCAGAGGAGGCTCCGATCCATCGAGCGGCCCGGCGGCCCAACCGGCCACATAAATGGTCCCGTTACCGCCGACCGCCACGGCGGCGGCGTTGTCATCATTCTGCGAACCGAACTGCCGGGCCCACACCGGTGTGCCGTCGGAACGCCAATGGGCGATGACCGCGTCGCTGAGACCGACACGCGTATTGCCGTCGAGGGTGCTCCACGTCGCACCGGCGACATAGATATCCTCTGCGCCCTTCAGCGCCAATGCGTTACCCACATCGTACGAATCGCTCCCCCAGCGCACCGTCCACGATTCATCGGAGCCGAAGCCCTCGGCATCGGGAAGTTCACCCCCCTCGCTCAGCAAATCGTCACCCTCGTTTAACAGCGCATCGCCCTCGCTCAACAACTGATCGCTTTCGCCCGGGTCATCGCCCGACAACATGCTATCGGCATCCTCCGACGCCGCATCGGTATCGACGATAGCGGCATCACTATCGGCGGCGTTTTGGGTGGTCGAATTATCACAAGAGATCAGGCCGCAGAGCACAACTACAAAAAGCATTAGGATCTTTTGCATGGCAGACTCCCCCAACAGACAACAACAACTCATCGTAGCGGTATAGACCTTTTCGGTAGAGAAAAGGTTCTTTCTGAGGGTGAAAAAAACGGGGGGTCTTGCGACCCCCCGGAACCTTCCGGTCCCTTGTCAAAGGGACCTTGACGGGATTTTAATTACACGAGACCCTGATCGATCATCGCGTTGGCGACCTTCTTGAAGCCGGCGATGTTCGCGCCGACGACATAGTTGCCCTCAAAGCCGTATTCCTTCCCCGCATTGACGCAGGCGGCGTGGATGTTGATCATGATCTGGTGGAGTTTCTGGTCGACCTCTTCGCGGGTCCAGCCCAGACGCATCGAGTTCTGAGACATCTCAAGGCCGCTGGTCGCGACACCGCCGGCGTTGGAAGCCTTGCCGGGGGCGAAAAGTATCTTCTTCTCGGTGAAGAGTTTGACCGCCTCGAGCGTGGAGGACATATTGGAACCTTCGACCACGACCTTACAGCCGTTCTTTATGAGGGTCGCGGCATTCTTGTCGTCCAGTTCGTTCTGGATGGCGCACGGAAGAGCCACATCGACCGCCACTTCCCACGGCCGTTTCCCGGCGTGGAATTCGGCGCCTTTGAACTTCTTCGCGTAGTCCTCGACCTTGTCGCGGCCGCTGGCGCGCATCTCGAGCATATACTCTATCTTCTCGCCGCTCACGCCGTCCTTATCGTAGATATAGCCGTCGGGACCGGAGATGGTCACGACCTTGGCGCCCAGATCGTTCGCCTTGATGGCGGCGCCCCACGCGACATTGCCGAAGCCCGATATCGCGACCTTCTTGCCCTTCAGGCTGTCGCCCTTGGATTTATAGATCTCTTCCGCGAAGTAGACCACGCCGAAGCCGGTCGCTTCGGGACGAACGAGCGAGCCGCCCCAGTTGAGCCCCTTGCCGGTCAGCACGCCGGTGAACTCGTTGGCGAGCCGTTTGTACTGGCCGAACATATAGCCGACCTCGCGGCCGCCCACGCCGATATCGCCCGCCGGGACATCGGTGTCGGGACCGATGTGGCGGAACAGTTCGGTCATGAACGACTGGCAGAAACGCATCACTTCACCGTCGGACTTGCCGTTCGGGTTGAAGTCGGAGCCGCCCTTGCCGCCGCCCATGGGGAGGCCGGTGAGGGAGTTCTTGAATATCTGTTCGAAACCGAGGAACTTGAGGGTGGAAAGGGTCACATTGGGGTGGAAGCGGATGCCGCCTTTGTAGGGGCCGATGGCGCTGTTGAACTGTACGCGATAGGCGCGGTTGACCTGAAACTCGCCCTTGTCGTCGATCCACGGGACGCGGAACATGATGGTGCGTTCCGGCTCCACGATGCGCTCAAGGATCTTGTGGGCTTTGTACTTCGGTTCGCGCTCGACGATCGGGGTAAGCGAATCGAGCACCTCTTCAGCGGCCTGCAGGAACTCCTTCTCCCAGTGATACCGGGTCTTGAGGTCGTTGAGGACCGCGCTCACATAACTGTTCATCATATCCTCCAGAAAAAAAACAATTAAACATCCGCACACGCGGAAGCCGCTTCCACTTAACCCTCTTTTATATATATTGTCAAGCAAAATTTTAGGAAACTGTTAGTAAGTTTTTCCTTTGTGATTTCAATGGGTGTTGAAAAAATCGCGGTTTTTTTTGCTTGTTTCACAAAATACCTCAATAAATAGACGGAGAACGGTTCACTAAAGGAGCATGAAGGCTGTGGCGCAGATCACACACCCGGTTCTTGGAGAAATGAAGGATGAGGCCCTGCTTGACTTGGCTCTGAACAAGAACCAAGGGGCATGGCGGGAGCTGGTACGGCGCTACCACGGCAAGGTGAGCGCGACGGTGTACCGGATCTACGGATCGAAACCGGAGGCGGAGGATATCGTGCAGGAGATTTTCATCGAACTCGCTAAATCGGCGAAGAATTTCCGGCGCGACGCCTCTTTCTCGACCTTCCTGTACCGCATATCGGTCAATACCGCATACCGCTACATTAAGCGGCACAAGGACCCGAGCATCATTTCCCAACCGATAGAATTTTTCGCCAACCTCGCCTCCGGGCAGGAAAAAGAGAAAGAGGAGTCGCCCGCGGCGGCGCTTATGGCGACCGAAAGTCATGAACAGGTGCATGAGGCGCTCGGCAAGATATCGGCCGAGAAACGGATGGCGCTGGTGATGTTCGAGATCGAGGGATTGACCCTCAAAGAGATAGCGGAACTCCTGAAGGTACCGTTGCAGACGGTGTGGTCACGCGTCTACAACGGCCGGAAGGATATGGCACGATTACTAACTAAAGCATACGGCACGGCGTCATGAACGAAAAACATCTTTCCATCGCGGAGCTTACCGCTCTGACCGAACGGGGCGCGGAACTCACCCCGGAGATGGCGGAACATCTCGACCGGTGCGCCGAATGCGCCGATCTGCTGGAACGGCATCTCGCCGCCGAACCGCTATTGACCCTCGCGGCGGCCGACGACGCGGCGATAGACCGTATCGCGGCGCGGAGCTTCGGCTACCTTGCGGATGAGAAGCCCGGCTTCTTCGCGGCGCTCTTCACCCTGCCCCGCATCGCGCTCGGCGCGGCGGCGGCGCTCGTGATCGTCGCGGCCTACTTCGGGTTCGCCACCAGTACCACCACCGACGAGTCGAAGTTCGTCGATAACGATCCGGCCCCCAAGACCGCCCCGGCGCTCGACGCCACTCCGCGCGCTTTCGCCGACGGCGTCGCGATAGCCCACGGCCGCGCCGCCCTAACGGTCAAGGGAACCGCCACGCTTGCCGCCGACGGCGCCGAAACGCTGCGTCTCGCGAAAGGCACCGTCGAGGTATCCATAGAGAAAGGGAATGATTTCATCATCCATACCGCCGACCGCTATATGGTCCGCGTGCTCGGCACCCGCTTCACGCTCGACACCGACGGCGTGAAACTCACCGTGACGGTCACCGAAGGGCTGGTCGAGGTGATCGACGGCCGCTCCAACGACTCGGTCGCTCTCTCCGGCGGCATGTCGCGCACCTTCGCCGACGAACCGAAGGCGGTTGTAGCGATCCCGAAGGAACACCGCGCGATCAAGGCGACGGTTCCGGAACCGGTCGCCGTCGAGCCCGCCTCGTTCCTGAAAATGGGCCGCGGCGCGCTCAAGGCCAACGATGCGACCACGGCGATGGGCTGGTTCGAAAAGGAACTCGCCGAGGGCGCCGAGAAAGACAAGGCGCTCTTCGAGATCGTGCGGCTCCATGAGAAGGAGGGCCGTTTCGGCGACATCCTCGCGGTGCTCAAAGCGCACGGCGAGATCGTGGACGGCGGTTCGGTATTTCGCGAAGAACTGCTCATCAAAGGGTGCAAGGCCGAGGTGAAGCAGAGCATCGGAACCCTTCCTTCGTGCAGAAAATACTTGCAGGTTTTCCCCGCCGGATATAAAAAGGACGAGATCCGCGACCTTCTGGAGAATGGTGATGCGCGCTGACATCGCGATCATAGCGGCGCTTCTAGCGCTTTTACTTGTCGCCTCGTGCGAACAGGTCATCGAACTCGACAAGAGTCTTTCCGGCGCAGAGGGAAGCAGCACCGATGATCAGAAAGACACCGCCGACGGCACCGGCGGCAACCCCGCCGAAGATATCGCCGAAGGGCCCGACTCTCCGGGCAACGGCGCCTATAACGACTCGGCGGCCAGCGCCGACACCGCCGCACCAGCGACCGATGACTACAACAATCAGGACGGCGCCGATGACGAGATGGCCGCCGACAACGCCACGATGCCCGACACCGCAGTTTCCGACGACGCCGAAGTAAGCGACGACGACCCGACCTCGTCGTTCTCGGCCGCCGACTGTGCCTGCGGCGATGATCCGCTCTACGAACCGGTCTGCTGCGACGGCGTGACGACCGTTTTCAACACCTGCTTCGCCAATTGCCTTAACTACCATACCGGACAGTGCGCCTCACAGCAGAACGGGACCTGCGCCACGCAAGGAGGCGAGAACGACGCCGACACCGATACGGCATCCTCCCCCGACGACGATGCCGTTGTCGAAACGCCCGACGACGATTCCATAACGGTCGGCGGCTGCGGCTGTGTGCCGACCGATATGAACGCGTGGTGCTGTGACGGCGGAACGCGCTATATCAGCGAGTGTACGGCGACCTGTGAATGCGAAGGGGCCGCCGCCCCCTGCGACTGATATCCGGGAGGATCTCATGACGAAAGGTTTTTACAAACTCATGTGCTTCGCGACGGCCGCCGCGATGTCGATCATCGGTTGCGGCCCCGAGAACGATCCTCCGCTCGAGTACGGCCCCGGTCCGACCGATTACGATCAGTACCAGACCGACAACGACGAATACACCGACGCCACCAAATACGGTATCGCCGACACCGATTTCGCACCGGCCGACGCCGACGAACCGATCATCTCCGACGACCCAGCCATGGAATACGGCCCGGTACAGACCGACTACGATAATTTCCCCAGCGACTTCGACACCCTTTACGGCCCCCCCGACACCGATTACGCCGACGCCGACGAACCGATCATCTCCGACGACCCAGCCATGGAATACGGTCCGGTGCAGACCGACTATGACGAACTGGCGACCGACGCCGACGCGATCATCGAACAGCCCGACGAAATGACCACCGACTACGGCCCGATATCGCGGCCCTTCGTCAAGAAATGAGCATCAAGCGCGTCGCCAAGCGGGCGCTGCTCCCCTTAAAACAGCACTACGAGCGGAAACTCCATGAATTGCGCTACATCTTCTTTGAGTTGACCCACCGCTGCAATATCGCCTGCATCCACTGCGGTAGCGACTGCCAGAAGAACGACACCCTGCCCGACCTCCCCGCCGACAAGATACTCGAGACGCTCGACGGCATCAAGACGAAGTACGATTCCCACAAGGTGATGATCGTCCTCTCGGGCGGCGAACCGACGATATATCCCGGCGTCTGGGACCTCGGCAAGGAGATCATCAAGCGCGAATTCCCGTGGGGGATGGTCACCAACGGCTACGCGTGGGACACCGAGATGATCAAGAAGGCCAAAGAGGCGCGGATGCATTCGGTCACCGTATCGCTCGACGGCCTTGAAGAGACCCACAACTGGCTGCGCGGCGACAAAAAATCGTTCCGCAAAGCGGTGAACGCCATAGAACTGCTCCTCAAGAACCCCTTCTACCGCGTGATGGATGTCATCACCTGCGTCAACAAGCGCAACATCGGCGAACTCGATAAGATATACGACCTCGTGAAATCGATGGGGCTCAAACGGTGGCGCTTCTTCACCATCTCCCCCATTGGCCGCGCGGTGCAGACCCCGGATCTGTTCCTCGGCAAAGAGGATTTTCATTATCTCATGCAGAAGATAATCGCCTACCGCAAAAAGCCGGGGATGAAGGTCACCTACTCCGAATCGGGCTATCTCGGCTGTTACGAACACCGCGTCCGCGGCCACGACTGGTTCTGCCGCGCCGGGGTCAATGTCGCGGGGATCATGGTCAACGGCGATATACTCGCCTGCCCCAATATCGACCGCCGCTTCAAGCAGGGCAATGTCTTCGAACAGCCATTCATCGATGTCTGGGAGCACGGCTACAAGGAATTCCGCGACCGCAAATGGATGCGGACCGGCGACTGCGTGAAGTGTCCCGAATGGCGGCTGTGTCAGGGAAATCCGATGCACCTGTGGGACCTCGACACCAACCGAACGAAGCTCTGCCATCTGAAGCAGTTCGAACTCGACCGGCCGATCGTCGGCACATGACAAAAAACTGAAAAAAATCTGGTTTTTTTTGTCCGAAAAGGCATTATGCGTCGATTGTTTTTTTGAGCACCGTCGCCCTATGAAGAATCGCCTGCTCGCGCTGGTCAAACGGACCGTCACCAGCAACGGCTGCGGCTGTTCGGTGTTGTTCTAGGGCGCAATTCTCTTCGGAAAATCACCTCCGTCTTGACATCATATCGTCCGTTGGTACAATGGGCCGGAACCGGGAGAGGGACCGATGAAACTCGCCGACATCTTGGACGCCATTGCCAAAGAACATTACCGGGTCACCGAACACGCCGATGACGAGGCGCAGAACGACCGGCTTTTGTACGAGGACATCTTCGAGTCGGTCCTGCACGGCGAGATCATCGAGGAATACCCGAAAGACAAGCCCTGTCCGAGCATCCTCATAGCGGGAAAGAACTACCGCGAAGAGCCGATACATTCGGTGTGGGGATACAACGAAGAGAACGGGTACGCGATACTCATAACGGTGTATCGTCCCGATCCGAAGCGGTGGATAGAGAACAAGAAGCGGAGGAAATAGCCATGCTTCCTTTCAAAAAATGTCCGACCTGCGGCGGCGCCGTGGTGAAGAAAGAGGTCGAGAAGATCGTCAAGGGCGGTAACGACACCGCCGTGCTCAAGGTGGTCGCCGAGGTCTGCGAGAAATGCGGTGAGCGACTTTACACACCGGCGCAGGTGAAACGGTTCGAAGCGTTCCGCAAGATGCTGTTCCAGAAAAAGCCGGTCGGGCTTAAAGCGGTCGGCCGCTCCTATGTCACGGCATAATCGACTTCATCTTTCAATTTGACAATCTTTCCGATTTCTGATTAAATCCAGCAGAATATCTTTCATTGAACCGGGGGCGGGCCGTGCGGAACATACTTCTTGCGATGATCGGGCTGATGCTTGTCGCGTGCGGCGGCGAGATGCCGTCGGCCGACGGGCCAGCCACCGCCAACCTCACCCCGCCCGAATTCGCATGGGAAGAAGAAGCGCCGGTAGGTGGTTTCGACAGTCCATCCGCCCGCTACGCCGTTCCCGGCGATGAGCGGTGGGTGTCGATGAATCCGGAAATACCGGGGACGGATGGTACGATATACGCTATGGCGCGGCATGGCGATTATCTCTACATCGGTGGCTCTTTTACTATCGTGAAGGATATTGTGGCGAACCGGATAGCACGACTCACGATCTCAACCGGTCAGTGGAGCGCACTCGGAAGCGGGATGGATGGTACTGTATATTCTCTTGTGGTGGATGGCACGGGCAATCTCTATGCCGGCGGGTACTTTGCCACTGCGGACGGAATAATAGTGAACCGCGTCGCGAAATGGGATGGCACAGCATGGAGCGCGCTGGGGACCGGGATGGATAGCGCGGTGTATGCCCTTGCGGTGGATGGCGATGGTACCCTCTATGCCGGTGGTGATTTCACGACGGCGGGCGGGGTGTCGGCGAACCGTATTGCAAAATGGAATGGCACCCAGTGGGGTACCATCAATAATGGGATGAATGGTGGTGTTTATTCTCTAGTATTGGATGGGAATGGTAATCTCTATGTTGGAGGATACTTCACCACGGCGGATGGTGTGGCGACAAATCGCATCGCAAAATGGGACGGTGCTGCATGGAGCGCACTCGGGAGCGGTATGAGCGACTCCGTCCGCGCCCTTGCGATAGATGGCGAGGGCACCCTTTACGCTGGCGGAAAATTCAAGACGGCGGGAGGGGTGTCGGCCAATAGGATCGCGAAATGGGACGGCACCTTATGGAGCGCACTCGGGATCGGGATAACCGATATTGGTGTTGACCCGTGTGTGTATACCATTACGGTGGCCGGTGACGGGACCCTCTATGCTGGCGGTGATTTCACGACGGCAGATGGAATGACGGCGAAATATATCGCGAAATGGGATGGTACGATTTGGAGTGCAGTTGATAGTGGGATGAATGACCATGTCAAAATCCTTGTGATTGCCGGTGATGGCACCCTCTACGCCGCCGGCTCTTTCACGACGGCAGGTGGAGTGACAGCGAATCGTATAGCTCAGTGGGATGGCTCTTCTTGGTTTTCTCCTGGGTATGGTGTGAGCAACCCTGTCCATGCTCTTACATTTGATGATGTGAGCAACCTCTTTCTTGGCGGATACTTTACCCACGCGGGTGGGGTGGCCGCGAACCGCATCGCCAAGTGGGACGGCGCGACTTGGAGTCCTCTTGGGGGGGGAATGGATAAATTTGTCGAATCTCTTGCGTTAGATGCAGGTGGCAATCTCTACGCTGGAGGGAAGTTTGACACCGCAGGTGGGGTGTTGGTAAATCGTATCGCGAAATGGGACGGTGCCGAATGGATAGCCCTCGATAGTGGGATGACGGGAGAAGACCCGGGAGTCTTTGCCCTCGCGTTAGATGATACGGATAATCTTTACGCCGGAGGAGGATTTATCACTGCGGGCGGGGTGGCGGCGAAACACATTGCAAAATGGGACGGCACGGTGTGGAGCAACCTCGGGAACGGGATGGATGCTTATGTTTATGCCCTTGTAATGGATGATGCGGGAAATCTTTACGCCGGAGGAAGCTTCACCACTGCGGGCGGAGTGGCGGCGAAATACATCGCGAAATGGGACGGGACCTCGTGGAGTGCCCTTGGAAGCGGGATGGATAAGTATGTCAATACCCTTGTATTCGATGATGCTGGGAATCTCTATGCCGGCGGAGGTTTTACCACCGCAGGCGGGGTGACGGCGAACCGCATTGCCAAATGGGATGGAGTCGAATGGAGCGCATTGGGAACAGGGGTAAATAACTATGTCCGCATATTGACAGTTGATGGAACAGGCAATCTCTACGCCGGAGGAGGTTTCACTATAGCGGGCGGTGTAACGGCAAATTACATTGCAAAGTGGAATGGTATCGCATGGAGTGCCCTCGGTGGTGGGATGAATAATAGTGTTGAAAGCCTTGCGATTGACGGGAATGGTGATCTATATGCCTGTGGATTCTTTACGACGGCTGGCAACAAATTAAGTCCTTATATCGCCAAGTACATACTCTCCGACGAAGACCCCGTCACTCCCGACGATGATGTCCTCCTCTCCGAAAGCGATGCTGTCACCTCTGACGATGACGCTCTCCTCGCCGAAAGCGAATCTCTGTTGACGGAGGACGACACGGTCATCATCATAACTGACACCGTGATCGAGCCCGACGATGCGGTCATTCTCCCCGACGAGGACTCTGTGATCGAACCCGATGACGAAGATGCTTACCCCGAGGTTTACCACCCCGACACTTTCTACGAGATCGACCCGGTCGACGAAATATCAGTGCCCGATGAAGTAGTGGACGACATCCAGCCGGACGAACCCGTCGCCGATGATGTGGTCGACGAGACGGTCGATGCCACGCCGGACGATTACTACGAGATAGACGCTGTTGACGAGATATCGGTCCCCGACGACACCGTTGACGATACCCCCGATGAAGACACGACGGTCAGCGCCGACACGAACGATGCCGCAACGGACGAAGATACTGCGCAACCGGATGAAACAACGGACCAAACGAGCGACACTGCCACCGACACCTTCCAACCTGACGAAACGGTTGATGAATCCGTTGATGCGACGACCGACGAAAGCATCGACGGCACCATCGATGACGATTCTCCGCTCACGACTCACGATTCACTGATCACCGACACCGACACCACCAAGCCTACCGGCAACGGCTGTGGATGTTCCCTCGCCTTCTAGGATGCTGACAAGCCGCTGACCGCAAAATGACGAAAACTGAAAAAAATCTGGATTTTTTTGTCCGAAAAGGCATTATGCGTCGATTGTTTTTTTGAGCACCGTCGTCCTATGAAGAATCGCCTGCTCGCGCTGGTCAAACGGACACCATTGTCATTCGTCATCGTTTTTGCACTTTTCTTCTTTGACTACGCCTCGTTCCTGACACGCGCCGGGGTCATCCATCCGACCTTCGCCCTTTTCGACATCGTCGTCATCCTCGGCAGTCTGTGCGGCGCGCTTCTTCTCTGGTTCATCATCGGAACACTCCTTTCCATCGGACCGCGCTCCTATCTGGTTCTTTTTTCCATCTATATTTTCTTTTATCATCTGTTCGGCACTTACCGTTTCCGCTCGAAGATACCCTTCGACGTCTCGGTCATGATGGATAACTCCGGCGAGGCATGGAACTCTGAGTCGCTCATCGTGATACTCGACAGCCTCAGTCTTCATGTCCTCCTCATCGGGATCGCCCCACTGCTCGCGGTCCTCTTCATCCCGCCGTTACGAAGACTGGTGATGCGGGAACGGCAGTACGGAGCTCGCCGCTATATCGCGGCCGCCGCGGCCATCCCGCTCTATGGGTGGCTTATGCTCAGCCCCTTTGCGCTCCACGACGATCTGGGCGCGGTGCTCCGTTCGGTCCACGACTATGTTCGGCGCGACAGCCTCTATCAGACCGACAAGAACACCGATCCCGACACCTATCCCTTTATCACCAACGAGAACATGGCCTTGTCGCCCGGAAATACCGGAAAGAGATCACACATCTTCATCGTCGAGATAGAATCCTTCTCCAAAGCGGTTGTCGAGACCACCACTCCCGACGGACGTCCCTATACGCCGTATCTGAACGAAAAGATCAAAGAAGGTCTCTATTTTGAACGGTTCTATGCCAATTCCATCCAATCGGCAAAAGGACAGTTCGCGACGCTCTTCTCGATCATCCCGAGTTTCAAGCAAAAGGTTTTCACCAGTTTCCGGCATGTCCAGTTCCAGTCGCTACCGCAGGTCCTGCGGGATAACGGCTACTCCACCTTCTTCTTCAAGGCATACCGCGACATCAACTTCGACAACACCGGCCGGTTCGTCACGAAGAACGGCGTCGAGACCGCGCTGTCCATCGTCCCCTTCTTGACGCCGGAAGACAAACAGCGGATGTGGGGTTGGGGTATCGAGGACGAGATATTCTTCAAACGGTTCTTCGAGTATCTCGACACCCGTGAAGAGGTCGTGTCGGGACAGAAGCCGGTATTCGCCCTGCTCCACACCGTCATGAACCATATGCGGTTCAACGAGGTGCCGGTCGAAAAACGCCGTCTCTATCCCGACGCCAAGAATCTGCCCGAACACTATGCCAACAGCATCCGCCTGACCGACGAACAGCTCCACTTCTTCTTCGATGAACTGGCGAAGCGGCCGTATCTGAAGGATGCCATCGTCATCGTCACCGGCGATCACAGCTATCCGCTCAACGAACACGGCTACCAACATAACGAAACGGCATGGTATGAGGAATTCTTCCGCACCCCGTTCCTTCTCATCGCGCCGGGCCGATTCAAGCCGGGTCGCATCACCGACAAAGCCTATCAGCAGATAGATATCGCGCCGACCCTCTTGGAGCTGGTCGGCATCAAACCGAAACGTCACCACTTCCGCGGCGTTTCGATGTTCGCCGCCAAACCGCAGCAACCGATATATCTCGTTCAGCCCTACAACGGCATTTATCTCGGGGTGATCGAAGGCGGACGCTATAAATATGTTACTCACCTGCGCAGCAAGCGTGAGTTCCTCTACGATCTGAAGGTCGATCCCAAAGAAGAGAAGAATCTCGCCGGCGAGGCCGGACCGGCGTTCAAAAATCACCTGAACGGACTCTTGCAGACGATCTACCTGAACCAGAAACTCATCGAGAGCGACCGGGTCTGGAAACCGCTCGACAGCGGCAAGAAATGATGCCCAAGGAACTGAAGCCGAAAAAAGGTGCGGCCAACTGGAAAGCGCTTTTCTTCATCGCCTTCGGCGCCCTGATCGCGGTGTCGGCGCTGTCGCTCTTCTGCCGCCCCGGCGCTTCCGATTCTCCCTCCACAACCCCGCAGATCGCCCCTGAGCCGCCAACCGCCGGACCAGCCTCCGCGCCATCTATAGCGGCCCCGCAACCGATCCCGGCCACCCCGCAGACCGCCACGCCGCCGACGCCCGAGAAGAAGAACGACACCTACGCGCTGACGGTGAAGATATCGGCTTCGTTCTACAACACCTTCGCCGACGATCCCGAGATAGCGCGCATCGCCGCCGAAACGGGGAAAAAGCGGCTTGCCGAACTGCTGTCGGCCCATGTGTCGCGCAACCTCATCTGGAGCCTCGACATGCGCCGCGAGGTCTATCCGGGCGACGAGATGAAACTGCTCTTCCGCGTCATATCGCCCGAAGAACAGGCCAAACGGGCCGACACGCCCGACGAGATCGAACTGCTCGCGATGCAGTACCGGTCGATACGGCTCGGCAAGGAGATCCGTTTCTATCAGTTCAAGTCATCCGACCGGAAATTCCCCGCCTTCTACCACGCCGACGGCACGGCGGTCGAAAAGACGCTTAAAAAATCACCGCTGAAAGAGTGGATACAGATCACCTCACTCCTCAAGGATCGCCGCCCGCGCCACGACGGACTCGATTTCAAGGCGCCGGTCGGCACGCCGATATACGCCCCATGGAGCGGCACGGTCGAAAAGACCAACTGGAAGACCCGCTACAACGGCTATTCGCTCCTCGCGCGGGTCGACAGCCAGCCGGCGGTGCAGATGCTCCTGCTCCATCTCGACAAGGTCCACCTGAAGCCGGGGCAACGCTTCGCGGCGGGCGACCATATCGCCGACGTGGGCAATACCGGCCGCTCGTTCGCCCCTCACCTGCACTATCAGTTGCAGCACGAGGCGAAAAAGATCATCGACCCGATCAAATTCCACGGCACCGTGGCCGCAAAACTTCCGGCGGCCGACGCCGATGCCTTCCAGAAGGTCGTTCAGCGTTTCGACGCACTGATGGGAAACAAATAAGAGAACAGCCGGCTAGCCGCCGCTCATCAGGTGGATGACCTTGACGTCGGCCCCTTCCGGGACCGTCGCAGTAGGCCAATCGTCGCGTTTTATGTTCTTCCCGTTTATCTGGATGACGAGCAGTTTGAAGGTGTAGTTCATCACTGTGAGCACGTCGGAAACGGTCATGCCCGCGCGCCAGTCGATGACCTGATCGTTGACGATGATCTTTCCTTTCATGGCGGCCTTACTGCAGCGGTTTAACGACCTCGATTACCTCAGGCAGGTCCATCCCTATCTCCTTGAGCCACGCGATGGTCGGGACGCCGTTGCGGGTCCAACCGCGCCGTTTGTAGACGGCGTCGAGCAGTTTCTCGTAGCGGTCGGTGCGGTATTTCCGATGGGCCGCGATCTTCTCCTCGACGGTCATCTTCGCAACCGCCTCGGGGGTCATCCCCATCCAGTCGACGAGCTGTTTGTCGTAGCGTTCCTGCCGCGACTCGTATTCGCGCTTGGTGACCGGGCCGCAGGCGCGGTAGGGCTGGGCGTCGTGCTGCCGCAGACCGTAGCCGCGACGGATGTTGAAGATGCGCTGGAAGTTGTAGACGCGGGCCGACTGAAGGATGAGTTCATCCTTGTCGATGTCGCGGCCGGTGACCGCCTTGAAGACCGTCAGGTAGTTGTCGACATGCTCGGGAACCTTGGCCGCCTCTTTGGGCGGATACTTCTCGCGGTTGTTCTCCGGCTCGACATCGTTCCACGGCAGTTTGCAGAAGCCGCACAGACCGAACCACGTGCGGAACATCGGGAAATAGTAGAGCGCCTCGGCCTTGTCCTCGAACGACGGTATCTGGTTGTTGACCATGTCCATGAAGATGAGCCACGCCTCGTCGTGTTGCGGCCCCTTGTTGGTCATGGCGTAGCCGCCCTGCTGGGCCAGCGATTCCTTGGACATGTACTGCGAGTATTCGAGCCCCTTGTTGACCATCGCGATGTCGCTCAGGAACTGGCGGTCGCCCCACCCCTGATCGGCGAAGTAGTGTTTCATGTATTCGGCGCCGCGGCCGGCGATCGCGCCGAAACCTTTCCCCGTCGCCATCTGGTGGATGAGTTCGAGCGCCGCGAGCGAGTTGCCAAACTTGAGTTCCAGTCCGCCGGTCCGCTCTTTATTGAGTATCCCCGCCTCGTAGCACTCCATCACGAAGGCCGTTATCGTGCCGACCGTGATGGTGCAGATGCCGTAGGTGTCGCAGTAGAAGTTCGCTTCGATGATGTGCAGCGGGTCGAAGATGCCGCAGTTGGAACCGAGCCCCGCCGCCGTCTCGTACTCGGGACCGTCGACGGTGACCTTGTCGCCCTTGTAGGGGCCGGTCTTCAGTTCGAAGCCGTCGACCGACTTGCAGCACGACATCGCGCAGCCGAACCAGCAGCCGTCCAGATCGCGCCATTTGAGGTTGAACAGGCTCTTGAGCACGTTGGAGTGTATCTTGTTGATGTCCTCGCCGATGTCGGCCGCCTTGCCGAAGCGGAAATTGGTGGTCGGCAGGAGATCGTAGGCGTCCATGATCTCCATGAGGTGCGCCGTACCCTTGTCGCGCATCTCGCACTGTTTGTCGTCGAGTTCCTTTATCTCCTTCTGGAACCGCTGGCCGCGCTCGATGATCTTGTTCAGGTCCACGACGTTGTTCCAGTTGGGCTTGATACCGGTGGTCTTGCAGACGAGCGCCTTGATCCGCTTGTCGCGGAACACCGTGCCGATGCCGCCGCGGCCCGCCTGTTTGAGGCGCGCCACCTTGCGGCGCGGGTCCCAGAAACTGAAGTTGAGCATCCCAATGAGCGAATGGTCGGCGGCGGTCCCGGCCGAGACGACCGCGACATTGATCTTGTCCTTCTCGTCCTTCGCGTACATCTCGGTCAACTGTTCGGCGAGCACATGGGAATCTATCGCCTCCTTGGGCGCCGTCTCGATGGTGACCGAATGGTCGGTGCCGTCGATGACGATGATGACATCCTCATTCGCCTTGCCCTGCAGTTCGATCGCGTCGAACCCGGCGAACTTCATGTAGGGGCCGAAGTAGCCGCCCACATTGCTGTCCATGATGCGGCCGCTCTGCGACGATATCGAGACGACCAGCGATTTGCCGGCGCCCGCGTACTGGGTGATGCCGGCGCAGGGGCCGGGGCTGATGATGATCTCGTTCTCGGGGTCGTTCCACTGGGTGGTCGGCTTGGTCGCGTGCCACAGCAGGTAGAGCCCGAACCCCTTGCCGCCGATGAATTTGTCCTTCATCAGAGGGGTCACCGGTTTTTCCGTGACGGTGCTGGTCGAAAGGTCGACATGGAGGGTGCGGTCGTTGTAGCCTTTCTCGATGCGGCCGGGCTGATACTCCCAGCGCGTGATCCGTTTGTGGGCCGCTTTCATCTCGCCGATGTTCATGCCGTGCTCCGTTATCATGACGCGTTACTGCTATCGTCCGTTCCGAAACAGGGAGACCAGCCCTTTTCAGGGATGGCCCTACCGGTCCCTCGCCGTGGCCGTGAGGCGGTAGGCGCGGGGACTGCGGACACCGGAGGAGTATAATCGGGCAAACGGGCTTTTTCAAGGATTTTGTGAGAAGAGCCTTACCCGCCGATATTGTAAAAGCCGCCGTTGGTGTTGCAGGTCCCCTTTTCAGGCTTTGCCGCGATCGCCCGCCGTATCGCCTCTTCCGCGCCAAGTTCGCGGACGCTGAAGCCGAGGTCGGAAAAAAGACAGGGCTTGACCTTTCCGTCGGCAAGCAGGCGTATCCGGTTGCAGTGCGCACAGTCACCCCCCGTCCCACCGATAACCCCGTAGAACTGGCCGTGAGCGAGGTCCATCTGGCGGATGAAGCGTATCGGCAGACCTTCGGCCGCCGCCCAGACGGCGACCGCCGCCGCGTCGGGCTCTTCGGGCGACCGTTCGATGACGGTATTTATCTTGACGGGGAAGCCCACGCGGCGCGCTTCCGCTATCCCCGCAAGCACCGCCTCGAGTTCGTCGCGTCGGGTGATCTCCCGGAAACGGTCACGGTCAACGGTATCGAGGCTGACATTGATTCGCATGAGCCCCGCCTCACGCAAAGAGGCGGCATATTCGGCGAGCAGGAGCCCGTTGGTCGTCATGGCGAGATCACTGATGCCCTCGATGAGGGCCAGTTGCGCGACGAGCGACACAACGCCGCGGCGGACCAGCGGTTCGCCCCCCGTGAGGCGCACCTTGGTGATACCTATCCCGACGGCGATCCGCGTGAAGGCGGCGATCTCCTCGAACGACAGGATATCGTCGTGCGACATCGGGCGCACCCCCTCTTCCGGCATGCAGTAGCGGCACCGCAGATTACAGCGGTCGGTGACCGAGATGCGCAGGTAATCTATCTTGCGGCTAAAAGGATCGAACATCGACCAGCGTCCCCTTGACCAGTTGCGGCGACCCCGCCGGCAGACGGATCATGCCGTCGGCGACGGCGAGCGTGGTGTAATCGCCCGACCCGTTGTTCGGCAACGGGAAGACCCGCCCCTCCGCAAGGCGCACCAGTACCATCGTATCGCGCTCCGCGTCGGCCCTTCTGGTCTCCTCTCCGAGCGGCAGCGGCAGGATGCGCGGCGTGAACGGAGAGCCCAAAAGCGCGGAGAGGAACGGGCGCACCAGCAGTTCAAAGGTAATGAATACCGATACGGGATTGCCCGGCAAACCGAACAGCGCCCGTTCGCCGGCGACGGCGAAGGTGGTCGGCTTCCCCGGCTTGATGGCGACCCGGTCGAAACGGGTCACATACCCGTTCGCCGCAAAGGCCTGCGGGACAAAGTCGAAATCGCCCGCCGAAACGCCGCCCGAAAGGATGATGAGGTCGCAGGCATCGCGCGCTTCGCCGATGGCGCGGACGAGACCTTCCCGGTCATCCTTCACGATACCGAAATAGCGGGACAGGACCCCGCAGTCGCGCAGTTGCGCCGCCGTCTGGTAGGCATTCGCGTTCACTATCTGGTGCGGTAGCGGCTCGATGCCCGGTTCGACCAGTTCGTCGCCGGTCGCGAGTATCCCCACCAGCGGGCGGGTCATCACCGGGACCCGCGCCGCACCCAGCGAAGCCAATATCGTGAGGTGCCGCGTCTCTATCCGCGTCCCTTTCTGCAGAACGACAGCGCCCTTTTTCCGGTCCTCTCCCCGGGCGGCATAATTGCCGCGCCGCGCGGCCCGTTCATCGCCCGTGAACCTGACCCGGCGGCCGTCGGGCGTTTCCCGCGCATCCTCGACCATGAAGACCCGGTCGGCCCCCGCGGGGAGGATCGCTCCGGTCATCACCTTGATGCACTTCCCGGCGCTCACCGATCCGACCGGTTCGTGACCGGCGGGAAGGACACCGATGATCTCGAGTTCGCCGCCGATATCTTGGCCGCGGCAGGCATAACCGTCCACGGCGACGCGGTCGAAGGGGGGAATATCGCGCGGCGCGGCGACATCTTCGGCAAGCACCCGACCGCAGGCATCGGTCAGCGCGCAGGTCTCGGTCGCAGAAATCCGCCGCGCCTGTTCAAGGACGATGGAAAGCGCCTTTTCATACGATATCATTCAACGCTCCGTGGAAGATGGCAGACCCATGCACCGTTATCGAGGGAAAGGGCCGTTTCGATGTCGGGGGAGAAACGGGGACCGTCGGCCGTCTCGCGGCACACGATCCGGTGATCGACCAACGTCAGCAGGGCGGCGGCGCTTTTTTTGAGTTCCCCCTCCCCTTCGCGGCTCACCATGAGGAAGAGATCGGGTATCAGATAGTTGCGCACCGAGTTCGATTCGCAGACGATCAGCGTACCGGCGGGAATGCGCAGAAATAGGTCGTCGAGCGCCTGTCCCACGGTTGTCTCATCGCACCGGACCCAGAAGACCTTGCGGGCGCCGGCGATCAGCATCCGGCCGGTATCGTGCCTGCCGTCGCACCGGGTCTCTTCGGTGACCGAATAGCGGATCTCGGAGCGTTCGCCGTGGACGATCGTCACTTTGACGCCGTAAAGGTCGGAACGCTTCGAGAAACGGGCGATCAGCCGTTCGCAGAGGGTCGTTTTCCCCGAATCCTTGGCGGTCGCGCCGATGAGCAGAAGACCGCGATGACGCTTCATGATGAAAGCCTCCTTCACCGTCGGGATACCGTACCGGATTCACTTTTCTTGTCAATGTTATATCGCCCCTTGCAAAACGAACAAGGGTGTGGTAAGAAGCCCCCGTCGTTCTTTAACATCAACGCTCCGAGCCCGGATTCCTGCAGCCGCTTGATCGGTATGGATACCGGGACGACAAGGTATGGGGCGAAAGGCCCATGCCTCCCTTTTGGAAAGGAGGAATTCATGACCAATGCCATCTTCAATCTGCCCGAATCCTACAACGAACCGACCTTGAGCTATGCCCCCGGCAGCCGCGAAAAGGCGCTGCTCAAGGCCGAACTCAAAAGGCAGTTCGACCAGCGGATCGAGATACCGCTCATCATCGGCGGTAAGGAGATCCGCACCGGCAAGACCCGCACGGCGGTCTGCCCCCACGACCATCGCCATGTCCTCGCCGTCTGCCACGAGGCGGGCGAGAACGAGGTGAAAATGGCCATCGAGTCGGCGCTCGCCGCGAAAAAACAGTGGGAGAACCTGCCGTGGGAGGACCGCGCCGCGGTATTTCACCGCGCCGCGAGCCTCATCTCGACGAAGTACCGCTACATCCTCAACGCGGCGACCATGCTCGGCCAGTCGAAGAGCTGTTATCAGGCCGAGATAGACTCCACCTGCGAAACGGCCGATTTCTACCGCTACAATGTCAAGTTCATGGAACAGATCTACCGCAACCAGCCGATCTCCGATCACCATGTCTGGAACCGCGTCCATTACCGCGCGCTGGAAGGATTCGTTTATGCGGTGACGCCATTCAACTTCACCGCCATCGGCGCGAATCTCCCGTCGGCCCCCGCGATCATGGGCAACACCGTCGTCTGGAAACCGGCATCGACATCGCTCCTGTCGAACTACTACCTGATGCAGCTCTACAAAGAAGCGGGGCTCCCCGACGGCGTGATCAACTTCGTCCCCGGCGGCGGCTCGATGATATCGAATATCGTGCTGCACGACGCCGACATGGCGGGGATCCACTTCACCGGCTCGACCGCCGTGTTCAACTCGATGTGGCGGACGGTCGGCTCCAATCTCGACAAGTACCGCATCTATCCGCGGCTCGTCGGCGAGACGGGCGGCAAGGATTTCATCTTCATGCATAATTCGGCCGATGTCGACGCGGTGGCGAGCGCCGTGGTCCGCGCCGGGTTCGAGTATCAGGGACAGAAATGTTCCGCCTGTTCACGGGTCTATGCGCCGCGGTCGCGGTGGGGCGAACTCAAGGAGAAACTGCTTGCGATGGTCTCGTCGATCAAGGTCGGCGATGTGCGCGATTTCCGTAATTTCATGAACGCGGTCATCGACGAGGCGAGCTTTGACAACACCATGCGCTATATCGACATCGCCCGGAAGTCGCCCGACGCCGAGATACTGACCGGCGGAACCGGCGACAAGTCGAAGGGGTACTTCATCCAGCCGACCATCATCGAGGCGAAGAACCCCCGATTCGTCACGATGGAGGAGGAGATATTCGCGCCGGTGGTCACCATCTTCGTCTATGACGACAACAGCCTTGACGATACGCTGAAACTGGTCGATACGACCTCTCCCTACGCGCTGACCGGCGCGGTGTTCGCAAATGACCGCCACCTGATAAACAAGCTGAGCGACGCGCTCGCCAACGCGGCAGGCAACTTCTACATCAACAACAAGCCGACCGGCGCGATGGTCGGCCATCAGCCCTTCGGCGGTGCGCGCGCCTCGGGGACCAACGACAAGGCGGGCAGTTTCCTCAACCTCATCCGGTGGACCAGCCCGCGCACCATCAAGGAGTGTTTCACCCCGCCGACCGTCTACGACTACCCGTTCCTCGGCGAAGAGTGATATCGGCAAAACCGTCCGTAAAAACTTGCCTATTCCCGATATTCTGGTAGATTAGCCCGACTCCGAGCCCGGAACCCCTGAAGCCGAAAAGGTATGGGGACGGGCCGACAGGGCGCGGTGCCGAAAGGCCCGCACCTCCCTTTTGGAAAGGAGCGGTTATGCGTTTCTGTACATATCCTTTGAACAACGAACTTTGGGGAGGATAAGATCATGTGGAGAACTTTTGTTTTTTTTGCGCTTCTGTCGCTTCTGTTCGCGCTGGCGGGCTGCGATTCGTCGTCCAACGACAAGAAGGACGGCGACATCATCACGACCGACACCGAACAGGATAACGACCTGATCACCGACGATCTCATTCCCGATGAAGCGACCGACGAGGTCGAGCCGGGCGACGGCGACACGCTCAAACCCGACGACAAGGACATTGCCACGGATGACGGCACGGTCGTCATCGACGAAGATGGCACCGACGAGACGGTCATAGATGAGGACGCGGTGGTCGCCGACGAGGATGCCGTCGCCGACGAGGATGCCGTCGCCGCCGATGAGGACGACGTCCTTACCGATGGCCTGACCGACGAAGGAACGGACGACGATGCCGTTACGACAGAAGGCGGCCTCATCATCAGCGAATATATACTCGGCAGCGCCAACGGCGAGAAGGCGCTTGAGATATACAACGCCTCGAGCGCCGCCATAGCGCTCGGCGACTGTTCACTGCTGGTCTACAAGGACGGCAATACGGCCGTCGATGTCACGATGACGCTCAACGCGATCGATCTTGCCTCAGGCTTCGCCTACACCGTCTGCCACACTAACTTCCCCGATAAGACCAACTGCGACCAACTTTACAACCCCGGCTTCAACGGCAACGATGCGATAGAACTGGTCTGTAACGGCGTCACGCTCGATGTTTTCGGCCGGATAGGCGAAGATCCCGGCACCGCCGGGTGGGGCTCCGGCGACATCACCTCCGTCGACCACACCCTGCGCCGTGCCTGCGACATCATCTCCGGCGACCCGAACGGAACCGACGCCTTCGATCCGGCGGCACAGTGGGTCAGCTATCCCGACGGCACGATAGACGGTCTCGGCACGCACACCACCGAGTGCGGCGGCACCGATGACGACGCGATCGTCGCAGATGAAGATACGGTGGTCATCGATGAAGACACCATCATCGTGGACGAGGACACGACGGTGATCGACGAAGATACGGTCATCGTCGATGAAGATACCGTCGTCACCGACGAAGACGCCGTCACGACCGATACGTTCATCACCGATACGCTGGTCCCTTCGGATGACGATTTGCTCATGTCGGATGACCTGCTCGATACCGACATCACCTCCGACGATGATGTACCGCCTGTCGACGAACCGGCGGTCGCGGTCAAACAGGGGGAAACCCCCTATGCCAACGACGGTGTCGCCTACGATTTCGGCGAAGCGACCGTCGTCACCGGCACCGTGACACGCGACTTCACCATCGAGAACACCGGCACCCTCGCGCTCACCATCGACCTGATAACGGTCGACGATACTGTCAACTTCTCGATAGACGATACTCTGACCGAATACACGGTCCCGGCAGGTTCTTCGACCACGGTGAGCGTCAGTTTCACCCCCGCTACGACCGGCATCATCACTTCATTCCTCACGATAACCAGCGACGATCCGGCCGGCGACTACATCGTCAACCTGACCGGCACCGGAGCGCCGGTGCGGCCGCTCCTGCTCGACAATTACGACGGCACCGGTGACCTGACCTACGCGACCGACGGCACGTGGGCGGTCAATGCGGGCAATTACGAAGGTCAAGCCAGCGGCCTGACCACCCCCGAACACAGCTACGCCTCCTATGACCTGACCAGCTCGATACCGGGGTGGACGCTCGACAAAGCAAGGGGGAACGAATGGTTCTGCTGGCTTAAAATGAACCGGACCCCCAATGTCGACGGCTGGGGAACCGACCTGTTTTCCATGGCGATGATACTCGCGGCAGACAACGCCGACTTCAACGACAACACTACGAAAGGCTATGCGGCAGGATTCAAGAGCGACGGCTCTCTGGTGGTCTTCCGGTTCGACGCCGGCATCACCAACGCGAACACCGTCCTGCCGGGGACCTCGACCGAACTGGCGGACTCGGGGTATGATTACCTCAACACCGACGGCGGCGTCAATGTCTATGTTGAGCTCAAGAACGGCGGCAAGTGGGCCATCTATTACAAAAAGGGGACGCAACTCTCCGACACTGAAGCTCGAGACAAGACGAAGTACACCGACGGGAATGTCACCTCGGCCGCAGCCGATGAGACCTACACCGGCATCGGGTACAAGTACGCCGGATGGGCCTACGCACACAAGAATAGCGCGAACCATGTGGCGCTGTTCGACAACTTCGGTGCCGGCATGACCGAATGATATAAGAATATAGGGAGAAACCGATGACCAAGTATTTTGTCGTTTTTTTCAGCGCGCTCTTATTCATCGCCGCCTGTTCGAGCGACAACAGCGCGAGCGACAACGAGAACATCCCCGACGAATTGACGCCGACCGACGACACCACTGCAACGGCCGATGACGCCATCCCCGCAGACGAAGACACCGTTATTCCGACCGACGACGCCGTAGTGCCCACTGATGAGGACACTGTCATTCCGACCGACGGTGACGAAATCATCACCGACGAGGCGGGCGACGATCTTCTGACCGACGAGGAACACGAAGGCGGCGGAGACAAGGATGACGCCGTGGTCAGCGACGACGATAGCGTAGTGGCCGATCCGGTCGCCTGCTGTGTGGAGATCGTGAAGGAATGGTGGCGCTGCGCCGTCGAGGTTTATAAGAGCGATCAGGCGACCGCCTGCAAAGACTGCGTCGCGGGGCTTGCCGCCTGCACCGATTTCCTGCCGCTCGATACCGAATGGGCCTGCGCCGCCTCCTGCAACGACATCTGTCCCGCCGGTTCGGTGCACGAGAACGACGATACCGTCGGCAAGGGGCTGGGACAGTCGCGCCGCGCGGTGGCCACCGAATATTGCACCTGGATGACCGACACCGCCTGTTCTTATGAACCGGCCGACTTCACCGGGCTCGGCTCGACCGAACCGCTCAGCGCCTGTTTCTAGGGAGTTCTGTCCATGATCGATCTGCTTCTGGCTGCCCTCCTCTCGGCCACCGAGGGCGAACCGACCGCCGCGGCGGTCGACGACGCCGCGAAGAATACCTTCACCATGGGCGAAGTGGTCGTCACCGGCGAACGGATAGCCAACATCGAGAAAGCCGGGACCACCACCGTCATCACGGGCGTTCAGTTGGAAGAGCGCGGTGTCAAGACGCTCGACGAAGCGCTCGAACTGGTCCCCGGCGTGCAGGTCCAACGACACACCAAGGGATTCGCCCGCATCAAACTGCGCGGTTTCGAACAGGACAAGGTGATGATACTGGTCGACGGCGTACCGATGAACGATGTCTATTCGACCGATGTCGATCTCTCCTCGATCCCGGTCCGCAATATCGCCAAGATCGTCGTGAACCGCGGCGTCTCGTCCGCCCTCTACGGCACCGACGGGGCGGCGGGGACGGTGAATGTCGTCACCAAGCGGCCCGACAAGCCCTTCGTCGACGCCAAGGTCGAATACGGCGCACCCGACAGCGCATCGGTATCGGCGGCCCACGGCAACGCGGTCGGCGACTTCTACTACTGGCTCACCGGCACCTACGACGAGTACGGCGGTTTCACCCCCTCGGCGGCGCTCACCCCAGAAAAACGGCTCGAATGGTTCAACAAGATCATCCGCTACGACCGGTTCGGCCTCACCTACGACGAGGTGACGATGCCGGCCAAGGAGCAGTACATCTTCGACGGCGGTGTCTGGGACCACGAATACCACCGCAAGGGGACCTTCGGCCTCAAAGGGGGCTGGCGGATAACGCCCGAACTCGAGACGGGTCTTTCATCGAGCCTCTTCATCTACTCGGGGCGGACCAACACCTACCAGTCGACCTGTTCCAGCGACTACAACATCGCCAAGGAAAAATGGTCCTCGAACTCGCGCCCGTGGTTCACCGACGACATCGCCCACCTCAAAGACTTCGCCCTGCGCAACCGCGCCTTCGTCTATCCCCTCCTCTACCGCGTGACGGTATCGCCCTACCTCGACGCCCGCTGGGGCGACTTTTCGCTCAAGGCGAATCTGTGGTATTTCCGCAACTACGCCGAGCAGGAGGGCTACGCGACCGCCGACCACCGCCTGCCCAAGGACCTGCCGTCGCTGTTCACCGACAAGAACAATGCGGCGCTCTATGAACCGTTCCGCGACATCAAGACCTACGGCAGTCTCGGCTTCCGCATCATGCCGTCGTACAAGTTCAGCGACTGGTACCGGCTCAACCTCGCGCTCCACTACCGCTACGACACCTTCGACGCCGACGAAGCGGCGGTGTCGGCGGCCCGTTCGCCGCAGATCGTCGCGGCGGCCGGCGGGAACGACCCCTACCCCATCACCGAGATCGGCGCCCACACCTTCTATCTTGCCGTCGAGGACGAACTGAAGGCGGGTCCCCTGCGCGTGACGGCCGGTTTTTCGTATGACTCACAGAAGATAGAATACTTCCGCGTCCGCACGGCACCCGATGCCTTCGGCGACGCCTACATCGTGAAAGACGACTCGATGATCTTCGGCACGCGCGATTCGTTCAATCCGAGTATGGGGCTCACCTACGACGCGGTGAAGGATCTCCTGCTCCTGCGCGGCGCCGTATCGATGCGGACCCGCTTCCCGAACCTCGGCGAATACGCCAAGGTCGCCTCGGAGTCGCTCGACGCCGGACTTCGCCCCGAACGGGCCTACAACGCCAACGCCGGGTTGGAGTTCTTTTTCCTCGACCGGCGGCTTTCCGTCCGTTCCGACTATTTCATATCGGTCATGAACGACCGCATCGCCAAGATCAACCGCGACGATCCGCCGGTGAACATCAAGAAGATGGTCGCGCAGGGGACCGACACCGTCATCACCGCCGACTTCAAACACCTCGCCGGGATGGTCGACCTGACCGCCTCGCTCACCCACACCTTCCTCCACACCCGGAACTACGACCGGTCGCCCGAAGAGACGGTCAATAAGGGTAAGTACATCGAATTCACCCCGTCGCAGCAATTGCTTGGAGAACTCCGGATCGCGGTCGACACGCCACACGACATCTTCCGGCGCACCACCTTGTCGGTCTGGGGCAGTTGGCTCTACGGCGAACTCATCTACACGATGCGTGAAGCGCCTGAGGAGTACGCGCCGTTCGACACGAAATACTGGGAGGCGTCGACGCTCCACAACCCGCTGATGCTGAGTGTCCGGGTGTCGCAGGAACTCTGGAAGTATTTTGAGCTGTCGTTCACGGTGAAGAACATCCTCGACGACTACGCCGCCGACCCGTTCAACCCCGGCCCCGGCCGCACCTTCTCGCTCGAAGCGGCGGTTAGCTGGGAGTGAGTCGCACCACGATTTCTTTTCTTGATATATTTCCAGCCCACGCTAGAATCGGCATGTCTGTCGGGAGAAAGGATCTCTAGGTGTGTGAGGGAAATGGGATATGGCAAACCAAATGATCGCACCCGGTTATGCCGAACTTCTAGAACAGCTTAAGAGCCAGATACGCTCGGCGCGTGCCCGAGCCACGCTGTCAGTTAACCGCGAACTCATCTACCTGTACTGGAAGATCGGCAACACCATTCTGGAAAGACAAAAAGAGGAAGGTTGGGGCGCGAAGGTCATCGAGCGGCTTGCGGAAGATCTGCGAATCGAATTCAAAGACATGAAAGGGTTGTCGCGTGCGAATCTGTCCTATATGCGCGCCTTCGCCGAGGCATATCCGGAAGAACAAATTATCCAGCAGCTTGCTGGACAATTGCCGTGGTTCCATAATGTGCTTGTTTTTACTAAGGTAAAGAATCGTTCGGAACGCGAATGGTATCTGCGCGCCTGCATAGAGAACGGGTGGAGCCGGGCGGTGCTGGAAGCGCAGATCGAAACAGGTCTGCATGAACGCACCGGCAAGGCCGTGACCAATTTCAGCCGTACCTTGCCCGCGCCTCAATCCGAGTTGGCGCAACAGATAATGAAAGACCCATACAATTTCGATTTTCTCACTACACAGGATGCCTTGCTTGAACGCGATCTCCAACGGGGACTGCTCGAACATTTGAGAGACTTCATGGTCGAATTGGGTGTCGGCTTCGCTTTTGTCGGAAGTAATTATCATCTTGAGGTCGAAGAAGAGGACTTTTATCTCGACCTTCTCTTTTACCATTTGAGGCTTCGTTGCTTCGTGGTGGTGGAACTCAAGAACACCATATTCAAACCCGAATATGCCGGTAAACTGAATTTCTATCTTTCGGCCGTTGATGACACCCTGCGCCATCCGCAGGACAACCCTTCCATCGGACTGCTTCTGTGCAAGGGAAAAAAGAAGCAACTGATAGTCGAGTACTCGTTGCGGAAGGTACACCAACCCATCGGAGTGGCGGAATATACTCTCGCGAAGGCGTTGCCCGATGAACTGAAAGGGGCATTCCCCAGCGTGGAGGATCTGGAAAAAGAACTCCAGCGCATGGACGATCCGATGAAGAAAAAACCGATCTAGGCAATATCCTTCTCCCTCGAAGCGGCATTCAGCTGGGATTAGAACGGTCCCGGACCTCGCAGAACACCCTCGACCCGGCCGAATCTATAAAAATGAAAAAAGTTGCATGACAACTCTCAAAATCTTATTATCTCTCTTGTGTGTCGAATAAAGTTAGAGGAAGGCAAAATTATGAAAGAATTCACGCGCAAAAAAATTATCGAAGCCGCGAAAGAAGCGGAGGCAACAAACGGAGCTCCAATTTCATCCCGCGACTTTGCGAGGATTACTGGAATCAGCCCGTATCACATTTATCGACTTTTCCCAGACGGTGGATGGCGCGAGGTCAGAAAACTAGCTGGTCTTGAACGGCATCCTGGAGACACATCGGCAATCGCAGACGATCAACTGATGCGAGAATTCAATCGCGTCGCGTCTGAGCTAGGCAAAATTCCCACATGGACACAGTTTGCGGCACATGCGACCATTTCAGCCGATGTCATTCGAAGGCGACTAGGAGGGTTACAAGGGACTTTGAAACATTATCGGGCGTGGCTAGAAGAAAACGAACCGAACTCACCACTATTGGAACATCTTAAGAGTCGTTCACGACATGAAATCCCGGCACCACCACAGCAGATTCCCGCAAGTATTTCTTCTAATAGCTCCTCCGCACAATGGACTAAACTTAATGGCCCCACCTTTGGAGCTCCAATCAACTTTCGCGGACTTCGCCATGCGCCTATTAATGAACAAGGGGTGGTTTTCCTGTTTGGAATGGTCAGTTATGAATTGGGATTCATCGTTGAAGCGGTTCACGCAGCGTACCCTGACTGTGAAGCTAAACGATGTGTCGACCAGAAGCAACAACGATGGCAACATATTCGAATCGAGTTCGAGCATTCGAGTAGCAACTTTCGCGTTCACGGACACGACCCCGCAAATTGCGATGTCATTGTTTGTTGGGAGCATGACTGGGCGGATTGTCCTCTCGAAGTAATCGAATTGCGGCGCGTCATAGATGAACTGGAAGGATAAAAGCCATAATAACTAAGTTGACTATCATGCGTGAGAATCGCTCTTCGTTACGGATTCAACATCAGTTCTATATCCGCACCACGATCGCGGTACGGTCAAGCACTGACTGATCTTTTGAGACGATGATGACGGTCGGAATGTCGTGGACCGCCTCGAAGAGCGCATCGAGTCTGTTTTTATCCATCCCGTCGCAGAGTTCGTCGATGAGGAGTATCCGGGGCCGCCGCAGGATGGCGCGCGCCAACACCGCCTTTTCGCGCTGACCCTGCGCCAGCAAGCGTCCCCCCTCACCCACCGAGGTCTTCAGCATATCGTCGGCGATGTCGAGCGCGGCGGTCACGGCGGCAAGCGTCGCCTCGTCGCCCGCGTCGTTGCCGTATCGCAGGTTCTCGGCGACCGTCCCGGCGAAAAGGGCGCTGTCGGGTCCGGCGTAGGCGACGAGTTTACGCCATTCGGCAAGCGGCAGGTCATTCAGCGGCGTCCCGCCGTAGGTCACCGTCCCGACGGTCGGCTCGTAGAAACGCTGAATGAGGGCGCAGAGCGTCGTTTTGCCCGATCCCGAGTTGCCGGTAAGAGCGGTCACTCCCTGCGGAAATCGGCACGAAAAACCGACGAAGAGCGCCGGCATCCCCTCGTAGCGGAACGAGAGCCCTTCCATCTCCACCGTCCCTGCGGCAGGAATGTCGGCGCTTCCCTCCGGCTGTTCTTCCTTTTCGTCGAAGAGGCTGAATATCCGGCCGGTGCAGACCAGCGTATTGTAGAGTTCGCCGAACGCGGCCGCCACCTTCTTGACCGGCTTGTAGGCCTGTTGCATGAGGTAGAGGTAGAGAACGACATTCCCGAGCGTCGTATCGCCCGCGACGAGCCGCCCCGCGAAGTAGATGAAGACGAGCGAAACGCCGATCATCCCGATCAGTTCGTTTGACGGTTTCATGAGGTACTTGAGCCGTATCATCCGGACAAAAAGCCCGTAGTTGCGATCGACCAGCGCGTCGAAGATGCCCCTCTCGGCCGCCTCGGCGCCGAGCCCCTTGATGGTCCGTAGGTTGCGCGTCCTATCCTGCATCACGGCGGTGTAGTCGCCCACCGTTTCGCTGATGTCCCGGCCGACGCGGCGGATGCGGCGCGAAAAACGGGTGATGAGGAGCCACGAGAGCGGGAAGAAGAGCATCGTGAAGAGCGTTATCTGCGGGTTGATGACGAACATCACCGGCAGGAAGACGAGCATGTAGACCGCCGTGCGCGCTATCTCGATGAAAAGTTCGAGCACCCTCTCGAGCGTCGTCACATCGTAGGTGACGCGTGAAACGAGGTCGCCGGAACGCGACCGGTCGTGGAACGCGAGCGGGAGCCCCAGCAGTTTGGCGAACACCTCGGAGCGGAACCGCTTGAGGATGCGCTGTATCGCCGAATTCATGCATATCTCGCGGGTGTATTCGAAGATCGCCTTGAGGAGGTACAGGACGATGACCGCCAGCGCGAGGTAAAGCATCGCGCGGTAGACCTCGTCGGCGCCCGACACGACGGTGTCGAGCAGTTTGAAGCGCCCCTTACTGCCGGGGAACGGTATCTTGATCTTGAACGGTATCTCGACGATGCCGTCGCCGCCGTGCTTGAAAAAGCGGCTGATCTCCTCGATGCCGTCGGTGAGCATCTTGAGTATCGTACCGGTACCCACCTCGACCAGCCCCATCAGCGCCGTGAAGAGGATGCCGCCGCCGATGAGCCGTTTCTCGCGCCACAGATAGCCCAAGAGGCGTCGTGTAGTGGTCATGACTCCTCCCCCTTTTTCTTCGGGAGTGTCTGCCACCGGTTGGGCGCTATCCCCAGCACCGGCAGAATCGGACGGCCGCTCACCCAGTTGGGCCGCAGCCAACCGTTATTCCCGATGATGTCGCCATCGGGGATCCACGCCGCGTTCTTGTCTATCGCCAACGGCTCGATGCGATATTCGCGCAGAAACCCCGCCGTCGTCTCCTGCGGCACGGTGCGCGTGAAGCCCGCCTCATGCCATTCGTTGACCCGCCCCGATTCCCCCAGCGCCGTGAGGCCGACCCCCGCCGCCGCCCCGATGACGCCGTCGTTGGTGCCGCCGTGACCCGACAGGTGGGCCTTACCGACGGCAGCGTGCGCCTCGGCCTGCGTCACCTTGCGGACAAGGCAAAGTTTTCCGAACTCTTTGAGCGCCGGGATCGCCGGATCGTTTTCGGCGACAACGCACAGCCCCGGGTCACTCCCTTCGACGAAATGCTTTTTGATATGGGCCGCGCCGCGCCGGATGAGGTCCGGTATCACCGACCCGTCGGGCGCTTCGATCATGCAGACAAGACTGCTGTTGTGCGAGGTGTACGGGATGTCGTCGGCGACGAGCAACTGCTGGCGGATGAGCGCATGGAGGCGGCATCCGTCGGGCAGTTCACCGCCGTACCAGCGGGCCAGCTTGCCGGTGCCGCGCCCGCAATCCAAAGTGTCGGTATCGTCGAAGGCGACATAGATGATCATCCTTTTTTCTCCTGTGCGCTGAGCCACGCGAGGATATCGCCGTAGACCACGTCGCGGTTGAGTTCGTTCAAGGGTTCGTGGCGCGCTTCGGGATATAGTTTCAGCGTCACCTTGTTCATCCCGGCATCGATAAAGAGCTGATGCGCCTCGCGGACCCCCGCCCCGTTGCGCCCCACCGGGTCGCGGTCACCCGAAAGGAAGAAGACCGGTAGCGCCTTGGGCATTTGAGCGATCCCCGCCGGATCGCTCATGAACAGGATACCGTCGGCCAGATCGCGGAAGAAGGCGGCCGGAAAGATGCCACCGCAGAGCGGATCGGCATCGAAGGCGTGCGCCACCGCCGGATCGCGCGACAGCCAGTGGTATTGACTGTTCGAGCCCGGCTCGCGGAACGGCCGGTTATAGCCCCGGAGAGACTGGTTATGCAGGAAGGTACACGGCGTCCGAATGCCCCATACCAAAGTACAGAACTTGACGATGGCAAGCACCGCCCATTTCTCCCACAGCACCGGCATTCCCGCCGTGCCCGACAGGAGCAATCCGTCAAGTTCGTCGCCGAAGCGGATGGCGTAGGAACGGGCGACAAACGAACCCATGCTGTGGCCAAAGAGGAAGAACGGCAGACCGGGATGGTCCCGTTTGGCGATACCGGTCAGGTCGCGGGCATCGTCCACGACCTTCTGCCACCCGCCCGCTTCGGCGAAAAAACCGCGCGGTTCACCGGGAAGCACCGATTGTCCATGGCCGCGGTGATCGTTGGCATAGACCGCGAACCCCTGCCGGGTGAGGAATTCGGCGAAGTGCCGATACCGTCCCGCGTGTTCCGCCATGCCGTGGGCGATCTGGATGACGCGACGCACCGGCATCCCCTCGTCGGGTAGCCACCGGTGGTAGTGTATCGCGCCGTCGTGACGACTTTCAAAGGTGACCAACGTTTCCCGCATCCCGACACTCCCTACATAACATCATCCGTCCTCTACCAGAAAACGACGGAAAAGACAAGCAAGCGGTAAAGTTGACAAGCGCAACGGCGGCGTGCTAGATTTGATCCGCGCATGTGTTCAACAACCACGGAGGAAATACCGATGAAAAAGGTTCTGCTCGCCACCGAGAAAGCGTTCGTGAAAGAGGCGGTCGAGAAGATCGCGGCCATCGTGAAAGAGGCCAACTACGAACTCATCAAACTCGAGAATTACAAAGACCCGAAAGATCTGCTCGCGGCGGTCCCCGCGGTCGACGCTATCATCATCCGTTCCGACATCGTCAATAAAGAGGTGCTCGACGCGGCCAAGAACCTCAAGATCGTCGTCCGCGCCGGCGCCGGCTACGACAACATCGATACCAAATACGCCGCCGAAAAGAAGGTCGTGGCGATGAACACCCCCGGTCAGAACTCGAACGCCGTGGCCGAACTCGCCTTCGGCATGATGCTCTATGCGGCCCGCACGTGGTTCACCCCGAAAAGCGGCACCGAACTACGCGGCAAGAAACTCGGCATTCACGCCTACGGTTTCGTCGGTCGGGCGCTCGCCGCCATCGCCAAAGGCTTCGGCATGGAGATATACGCCTACGACCCGTTCGTGGAGGCCGCGATCATGGCGAAGGACGGCGTGAAGGCGGTCAAAACGGTCGAAGAGCTCTACAGCACCTGCCAGTATGTTTCGCTCCACATCCCCGCCACCGAAAAGACCAAGAAGAGCATCAATCATGCGCTTCTTTCCAAGATGCCCAAGGGAGCGGTCCTCATCAACACCGCCCGCAAGGAGGTCATCGACGAGGCGTCGCTTCTCAAGATGTTCGAGGATCGGCCCGATTTCAAGTATCTCTCCGATGTTGAGGATACGGTGAAGGAACAGGTGGTCGAAAAATACAAGGACCGCGCCTTCTTCACCCCCAAGAAGATGGGCGCCCAGACCGAAGAGGCCAACATCAACGCCGGCATCGCCGCGGCGCGCCAGATTGTCAACTTCTTCGAGAAAGGCGACCTGACCTTCAAGGTGAATTAAGACCCGGAAGGGCATGCTTATTTGTAGCCGTTCCGTTCTTTTTTCTTGCTTACATTCCCGAATAAGCTAAAATCGCTTCAGATTTTTTCGGTCTGGGGATGAAACGCTCTGTGACCTACATTGTTTTGTTGGCGGTCGTCGCGGCCGTGATGCTCTATCTCCTTTTCCGCCAGCCCCACCCCGAACGGTCAAAGGACGGCACGCTGGTCATATTCAACTGGGAGGATTACCTCGACAAAGGGATCATCGCCGATTTTGAAAAGGAGACCGGCATCGCCGTGACCGTGGTCGAATACCAGACCATGGACGAGGAGCTGTCGCGACTGCAGGAGGATCCCGGCGCCTTCGATCTGATCATCAGCAACGAAAGCACCATCGATTTCCTCCAGCATGCCAAACTGATACGCGAATTCGACCGCTCTCAGCTTTCGGGCGTCGAACTGATAACGCCGCGATTCGCTCACCGTATGCCGTGGGCGGTCCCCTACCTGTGGGGAACGACCGGATTTATGGTCGACACACGGCAGGTACCGAGCGACATCGAAAGCGTCGAGGCCCTCTGGGATCCCAAATATCGCGGCAAAACACGGTTGCTTGACGATGTCCGTGAAGCGGTCGCCCCGATACTGCTGAAGGGCGGCTATTCTTTCAACACCGACGATCCGGTACAGATCGCCGATGCCGAACGGCACGCCCTTTCCCTGCGCGACAACGGCATCTCGTTCGGCGACACCTTCGGCAATGTCGCCAAGGTGGCCGACGGCACCCTCTGGATCGCACAAACTTATAACGGCGACTACCTCTATAAGGCACGCGGCCGCTCCGAGTTCCGGTTCTTCCTTCCGCGCGAAGGCTTCGCGGTGATGGTCGAGTATTTCGTCCTCCCCAAAGCATCGAAGAATCAGGATGCCGCCCACCGGTTCGTCAGTTTCTGCCTGCGTCCCGAGATAGCGGCGCGCAACTCGAACACCTATTTCTACGCGAATGCCGTGAAGGGATCGGAGGCCTTCCTGCGCCCTGAACTGAAGGACAACGCGGTGATGTTCCCGGCCGAAAGCACCCTCAAACGGGGCACCGAATACCGCGATGTCGGCGATGCCTACGCGGCCTACCAACGCATCTTCAACGCCATGAAACCGACCGCGCGGTGATCGACATATGAGACGACGGCTCACGCTCTATTTCCTCGCCATCGTCGCCCTGACCCTCTTCACCATGTCACTGATCGCCGTCATCACGATGCGCACCAGCGTCCAAACCCGCAACGCCGAGAAATTCTCCAAACTGGCGGGGGAAATTTCCTACAACCTCGACCGGCTCAACCGCAACGGCATCGATATGGCCCAGCTCATCGCCGAGAATCCGCTCATCAGCGACGAGACCAGCGACCGCGAAACATTGCGCTATGAACTGCTCAAATTCCGCAAGATGCTGCCGCTTTATGAAGATATCAGCATCGTTGCCCCCGACGGCACCGTGCTCATATCCACCGATTTTGCCGGACGCGGCGACTGGCGTCACAAGCGCCATTTTCTCGATGCGCTGGAGGGGCGCGCGGCGGTCTCGAACGTTCACCTCCTCACCGAACCGCTCGCCAAGGTCATCCAGTACACCGCGCCGATACGAAGTGGGGAGCGGGTCATCGCGGTGGTCGCCGTGACGATCAACATGCGTCAGTTCGCCGAAACGGTCGAACATTTGCGGATAGAGAAAACCGGACACGCGCTGGTGACGGATCAGACCGGGACCATTATCATCCATCACGACCAGACCCGCCTATTCGAACGGATCGAACTTCCCGACGACAACGCCATCACACAGGGCTTCTTTTTCACCGAACGCGGCGCAGAATATTTCGGCAACACCCACGCGGCTCTCGATCTCGACGATGCGGCATCCTTCGCCACGCCCCACTGGCGGGTCATCGTGGCGCAGGAGACCGGCGAAATGTTCGCACCCCTCTGGAGCGCGATCTTTTTTCTTTCCCTGACCTCTCTATTGATATTCATCCTCGCGCTGTTCGTCTTCCGGCGGCTCGCAAAGCGCATCACCGAACCGTTGGAACGGCTCACGCAGGGCATCGCACGCATTGGAGAAGGACAACTCGACCAGCGGATCGAGGCGACGGGCGACGATGAGCTGAGGCGGCTCGCCGATGCCTTCAACAAGATGGTCGGCGACCTGCGCGAAAGTCGCCGGATGCTCACGGCGAGCGAACAGCGTTACCGCGAGATGGCCGATATGATGCCCCAGACCCTCTTCGAGACCGATTTGCAGGGTCGCCTTGTCTATTCGAATCAGGCGGGATTCAAGACCTTCGGATACAGCGAAGAGGATGTCAAACAGGGAAAGCGGTTCAACGATTTTCTTCTCCCCTCCGACCGCGAACGGGCCGCCCGCAACATCCAGCGGATACTTGCGGGGGAAAATACCGGCGGCAGTGAATATCACGTCAGAAAGCTCAGCGGAGAGATATTGCCGGTGTTCATACACTCCGCACCGCGCTACGAGAACGAACGACTCGCCGGCCTGCGCGGGGTCGTGATCGATATGAGCGAGATCAAACAGGCGCAGGAAGAGATCAAGCGCAAGGAACTCCAACTGATACAGGCGCAGAAGATGGAGTCGATCGGCACTCTCGCCGGCGGACTCGCCCACGATTTCAACAATGTGTTGGGAGGCATCGGCGGCGCATCCTCACTGCTCACCTATCTGCTGGAACACGATCCCGCGAATGCCACGCCGGAGAAACTCCTCGAATACCTTGAGCTCATCGATTCACAGGTGAAACGGGCCAGCGAAATGATCCGCCAACTCCTCGCCCTCTCCCGGGGTCAGGAAATAGCGTTTGCCCCGATGGATCTGGCAAAAGCGGTGGAACAGGTCGCCGCCATCTGCGAAAAGACTTTCGAGAAAAGTGTACAACTCCGCCTGACACTTCCGCGGGAGCGCCCCCTGATCAACGGCGATGCGGCGCTGATCGAGCAGGTGATCCTCAATGTCATGGTCAACGCGTGGCATGCCATGACCATCATGCGCGGGCCGAATGAGAAACAAGGCGGCATCTGCGCCGTCACGCTGGAACACATCCGCGTGGACAATGGATTTCCCGGCTGGCCGCCCGACCTGCCGACCGGCGATCACTGGAGCATACGGATAACCGACAGCGGTGTCGGCATCCCCCCCGATACCCTACCGCGCATTTTCGATCCCTTCTACAGCACCAAAAAACCGGGCACGGGCACCGGATTGGGTCTGCCGATGGCCTACAACATCATTCGCCAGCATCACGGCCATATCAAGGCGGCGTCGGTTCCCGGAAAAGGATCGACCTTTACCCTCTTTCTGCCGGCATTACCGCAGGGGGGACTCTCCCGGGCGGCCGATCCGACCGCATTCATCGCCCACCGCGGCACCGGCTTTGCACTGCTGGCCGACGACGAGCCGGCCATCCGCGAAACGACCGCCGAAATGCTCGAAATGATGGGCTACAACGTCCTCATCGCGACCGACGGCCTCGAGGCGGTGGAGATATTCAAACGCGATCCGGACAAGATATCGTTCCTCGTGCTCGACCTCCTCATGCCGCGGATGTCGGGGATCGAGGCGCTCCGCGAGATACGGCGCCTGCGCCCCGATATTCGAGCGCTTATCATATCGGGCTATCGGTTCGACGAGCAGGTGCAAGAGGCGGTATCGTGGGGCAACCTCATCACCCTGCAGAAGCCGTTCACCGTCGAACAGTTCTCCCGATCAGTCAAGGAACTCACGGCCTAAGATATTTCTTTATTTTCAGAACGGCTCGATTATAATCGCCCCGTATCACAGTACCGGAGGAATTCATGCGGAATGTTATCTTGAAAATGGTCTCGAAGGGGGTTATCTCCTCCGACAACGCAAACCGCCTTGTCAACATGAAACAAAATCTCGATCCGGTCTGGAAAGGTATCATCCGCGGCTACATCGACGAAAAGAAACTGGCCCGCTTTTTTGAGGAGGAGGGCTACCCGGTCATCTACGACGAAGGGACCACTTCGTTCAGAAAGGACGATATCTTTAAATTCTTTACTCCCGATATCATCGCGCACTATCTCGTTTTTCCGATATCCTACAAAAAAGAGAGCCGCGACATCATCCTCGGATTCCTCAATGCCGCGCATCTCGACACCGTCAAGCAGATGATACAACACATCTTCCCCGACATCTCGACCACCTACTTCCACGTTCCCTACACCCTTTTCCGACGCATGGTCTACAAGAATTTCCTCTTCGACATGAGCAAGTACGCATCGCTGATGGCCGGGATGGATGCCGCTGGAAAAGCGCCCGCCGATGTCAAAGGCGACGGGAACGATATCCTTCAGCAGATCAACGCGCTTGCCGAACGGGTCATCGCCTTCACTATCGAGAACGGCTCTGCGGTCTTTCGCGACGAATCGATAATCAACCGCTTTCCGCTCGCCTCTCTTCCGACCATCCGCGACGGCCTGCAAAAGAAATATCTCGAACTCTCGGCCGACAGCGCCGTCAAACAGCTCTCCCCCACCGAAAAGATACTCCTGTTCACCAATATGGGGGTCAAACGGGATGACCGTATCGTGGTAATCAGCGGCGGAGAAAAGAACGACAACTTCTTCATTCTCATCAACCCGCGCGGCGCTAAGAACGAGCTCGAACGGATACTTAATCCTGCCCAGCCGGCGCCGCGTCCGGTCAACCCGAACGCCGCAACCGAGATAGTTCCCGACGATCTTCTGAAGATGTAAGGGAAAACAGGTTAGTTCGCGACCATCTCGACCGTATCGTCATCATTCACCCGGACAAGTTCCTGCACGACATCGCCGTTCTCGCCACGCCAAGTGCGCTTTTCAGGATCCCAGATAAGCGACGCGCTCTCACCCCGACGCTGTCCGTCGATGCAGTAGACATCGAACCGGTTCTTGGTCGCCGTTATCGTGTAGAGATCGCCCAGATAGTGGACCACCTGTGTTTCGCTCTCCCCCTCTTTCATCGCCAGCGGATCGCTCCCTTTCCAGAATTCGACCGTATTCAGGATGAACAGGTCGAGGAACAGTACCACCGAGTAGACTTGGAACACCCAGCAGATGATGTTGACGGCGGTCGAACCCCACCGACCGTCGATGTCGCCGACCAGCTTATTGACCTTCTTAAAAAGCGGATAACTGCCGTAACAGCCCTGCATGAACAGCGCCGAGAAGACCATCAACATCGCCATGGTCAGTGCGATGAACCGTTTCTTCATGATCGCCTCCTAACAGTAAAATAATAAATCGGTCGAACCCTCGACCAGGGGAATCTACGCCTGCGCCGAAACTGTGTCAATTTTTTTAAGGATTTTCTTCTCCAAAATCTTGCATTGGAGACGCCACAGGGATATCATGGGATGGGTCTTGGGAGACCATCCACATCTTTAGGAGGTTAACACATGAGTATGCTCAACGAATTCAAAGAATTCGCCTCAAAGGGCAATGTCGTCGACATGGCGGTCGGCGTCGTTCTGGGCAGCGCCTTCGGCAAGATCGTCACCTCGGTGGTCAACGATGTCATCATGCCCCCCATCGGACTTCTGCTCGGCGGCACCGATTTCAGCAATCTTGCCGTCACGCTCAAAGCGGCGGAGGGTACCGCACCGGCGGTGATGCTTAATTACGGCCGCTTCGTCCAGACCATCGTCGATTTCACCATCGTGGCGTGGGCGGTGTTCCTGCTGGTCAAGGGGGTCAACTCCCTGCGCCGTTTACAAGAATTGAAGATCCCCGAGGTCAAGATACCGTCAATAACCGACAAAAAGAACTAGGAGGTATGAGATGAAACTGACCATCATCACCGCCGCGATGGCGATCCTCTTTTTGCTTCCCCTTGCCCTCGGCGCGCAGGATGCCGGCAAGGATTCAACCACCGCTCCAGCATCGACCAACGACCCCGCCAAGGGCGACCGTCTCTTCTTTTCTCTGATGACCGGACTCAACTTCACCCTCAACGATAATCGCGATGTGGTCGGCCAGACCAGCGGGACCGCCTTTTCCATTGGATCGACGCTCAACACCCGCCTCGAATACTACAAGTTGAACCACGAACTCCGCACCGGCCTGCTGATCGACGAACAGTTCAGCTACACCCCCGATCTGGACCGGTTGGTCAAGAGCGCCGACAAATTCGCTTTTGACATCATCTATCTTTACAATATCCATGAGAACCTGTGGGGCCCCTTCGCCAAATTCCTCTTCGAGACCCAACTGTTCAACGGTTTCCTCAACACCGCCGTCCCCGAACCGTATCTCCTCCCTGACGGCACCACCGTCGAGTCGTTCGATCAGTTCCAAACCTCCGGCTCGTTCGACCCCATCAAAATGTCTGAATCGATAGGTCTTTTCGTCAAGCCGTGGACCCGTGACTGGCTCAAGATAGAGTTCCGGGCCGGTCTGGGAGCGCTTCATGTCATCGCCAACGAGGTCTATGTCAAGGGCGATAAGAACGCGCTCGGCCAGATACCGCTGACCAAGGTTGAGAGCTTCAACCAACTCGGCGCCGCCTTTGCCGCCAGTTTTACCGGCGCCTACAAACTCTACGCGCCGGTGACCTACGGCGCCACCGCCGATATCCTCGTACCGTTCGTGTACGACGATCCTCAGGACCGCAACGCCGGCGAACTGACCAACTATAACTTCGGCGCCAATCTGACCGCCGATGTCGCCTCGTGGCTTGCGGTCGGGTACCGCCTCTCAGTCGTTCGCCAACCGCAGGTGAGTGAGGATTGGCAGATACAGAACAACCTCGTGGTCACCTTCCGCTTCTCGTTCGAGAAAGAGGTCAAGGAAGAAACCGCCGAACCGACCCCTGCTCCGGCCGCCGCCCCGGCTCCGGCCGCTGAACCGGCCCCTGCGCCCGCCGCCGAACCGGCCCCGGCTCCGGCCGCTGAACCGGCCCCGGCTCCGGCTGCTGAACCGGCCCCGGCTCCGGCCGCCGAACCGGCCCCTGCTCCGGCCCCTGCCGCCGAGCCGACCCCCGCTCCGGCTGAACCGGCTCCCGCCGAAGAGGCTCCCGTAGCCCAATAACTTTTCCCCAAAAAACCCGTCAATTTTATTGCCAATCATTCCTAATTAGGTATAGAGTCGTCTCCTAACGGTGTTCGGAGTCGCACATGCGCTTTTTCTCAATGCCTGCGCTGACCATCGGTGATTCGGTCGCCACGCTTCCCATCGTACAGGGAGGAATGGGGGTCGGCATATCGCTTTCGGGCCTTGCCGCCGCAGTCGCCAACGAAGGCGGTATCGGCGTCATCGCCGCCAACGCCATCGGACTCATGGAGCCCGACTACCGCCAGAACGGACGGCTCGCCAACATCCGCGCCCTGCGCCGCGAGATACGGACGGCGCGCGAACGCTCCAAAGGGGTGATCGGTGTCAACCTGATGGTGGCGGTCAATAATTTTCAGGACATGCTGCGTGTGGTCATCGAGGAAAAGCCCGATGTGGTATTCCTCGGCGCCGGACTGCCGATAAAGGACATCCCTATCGAACAGCTACGCGCCGCGAAGGTCAAGGTGGTTCCCATCGTATCGTCGGGGCGGGCCGCGAAACTGATCTTCAAGTCGTGGGAAAAGAACTACCACGACATCCCCGACGCGGTGGTGGTCGAAGGGCCCGAGGCGGGCGGCCATCTCGGCTTCAAGATAGAACAATTGGACGACCCGGCCTACACGCTCGACAAGATAGTCCCCGAGGTCGTCGCCGAGGTGAAGGAGTTCGCCCAGCGCTTCAACCGGCAGATACCGGTCATCGCGGGGGGCGGAATTTTCACCGGCGAGGATATCATGCGCATCCTGCAACTCGGCGCATCGGGCGTCCAGATGGCGACCCGCTTTGTCGCCACCGACGAATGCGACGCCGACATCCGGTTCAAGGAGGCATACGTCGACTGTGCGCCGGAAGAGATCACCATCATAAAAAGCCCCGTCGGGATGCCGGGCCGCGCGATACGCAACGACTTCCTCAAGGAGGTCGAGCGCGGCGAGCGCAAGGATTTCCACTGCCCGTGGCGCTGCCTCGAATCGTGCGACGCCCGCGAGGTGCAGTACTGCATCTCCGAGGCGCTCAACAACGCGCGGATGGGAGAACTCCGCGACGGATTCGCCTTCTGCGGATCCACCGCGTGGCGCATCGAAAAGATAGTCCCGGTCAAGGAGCTGGTGGGCGAACTCAAGGAGCACTACGAACAGGCGATGATCGCCTACTATCAGGAGGAGTTCGAGCGGTTCAAGGAACGGCTCGCCGTCGCGGTCGAGGGACGCAAGGCGCTCATCGGCGCCCGCATCGACCAGTGGAAGGAAGAATACGACGCGGCACTCGTTCGGCTGGCCGCCGCCAAGAAGGAGTACGAGAACGCCTACGACCAGAAACGGCTCTCGCTGATCAACGGCTATGAGCTCAAGGTCGCCGGGTTCAAGAACGGCTATGAACAGCGGCGCACCGCGCTGGTAACCGGCTACGAACAGAGACTCGCCGATTTCAAGAAAGGCTACGAACAGAAGCGCGCCACCTTTGCCGATGAATACGAAAAGGCGCTCGAAAAGGCCGCCGCGCTCAAGAAGGAATATGCCGACCGCCTCGCCGATCTGCAGGCGGGCGACACCATGACGGCCCAATAACCCACACTTTCCGGTAATAACCTATGACACAGGAACTCATCGCGATCATATCGCTTCTCGAAGGATCGCTCTATCAGGAGACGAAGAATTTCTGGGACCTCTGCGCCGAACGCTACGGCGCCAAGGAGGTGCAGATGTTCCAGCATCCGTCGTTCACCTTTCAGGGCGGGTCGGTCGACGCCGGAAAACTGCCCGAGGTACGGAAACAGTTCCAGCGGTTCGCGGCGAAGGTAAAACCCTTCACCCTGCAAGTGCGACGGCTGGGGAACGCGGGAAAGGAACTGCTCTTCTTCGCGGTCGAACCGACCGACGAACTGACGGGGACGCACCTCATGGCGAACGCCTTCCTCGAGATATTCTGCGACCGGCTCATCGAGGAATACCAGCCGGAGCACTGGCGGCCTCATGTGGCGCTGGCGATGAACGACCTTTCGGAGCGCGGCTTCAACGAACTGTGGGACGATTTCGGCGAAGTGACCTACGCCTTCGATCAGGTCATCAGCAACCTCATGCTCGTCCGGTTCCTCCCGGAGGGCGGCATCGAGGTCTTGGAAAAGGCGAAACTCTCTATTTAAATATAATGTAGTCTTCCTGACGGCTGACCACATCCTGCACCGCGGTGCGGAACGCCGGATAGTCGTCGGGCGCGATGATCGTGCACTCCTTCGTGTAGACCGTAAGGAGGTTCACCATGTTCTTGTCGGCCTTCGTCCCCCGCTCCACCGTGAAGCAGGAACCGACCGTCTTGAATCCCTTCGGGTAGAACTCGACCTTCGCCTTGGCGGGCAACTCCACCGTCACCGCCGAACTCATGAACCCCTTGATGCCGAGTTCCATCGGCAGGGTGCGCGTGGTCAGCTTCACCAGATCGGCCTTGAGGATGTCGAGCGGTATCCGGAGCCGCTTCTTGTCGTCCTGCGTCTGGAGGAGATTCGACACATCGGCCTCTACGGTGAGGGTGAGCGGGTTTTTGATATCCTCGATGTCGCTGGATTCGGCGTTGAGGAGACTGCCGCCGAGGAACAGTTTGTTGACGAGTCCCTGAAACAGTTTGTCGGCATCTTTCTGCGTCCGGAGCACCCGCCGCACGAACGACGATGAACTGCCGCGCACGGTGACCACCGCCTTGGCCGTCACCACGCCGTTCGCACCGACCTTGAAGCTGATATTCTGCTTCTCGTAGTTGAGTTCGGCCGGCTGATACGGTATCGGGATGAATGCCCACGCGTTGGTGTCGACATCCATCACGAGGCTCTCGACCCCCTGATCGTCGGAGCGGAGGTTGCCGATCTCGAGGAGATCGACCGTCGGATCGATGAAGTATCCCTCCTCGATACCCGGCTGGACCGGCACATGGACGATGGCGTGGTTGAACTGCTGGTTCGGTATCTTCTTCTGAAGCGCCCCGGCACCGCGTGTCCGCAAGATGGCGTAGTCGAGCTTGACGCCGACCTCCTTGGCAAGTTGTATGAAGAGGACCGCCTTGTCCTTGCAGTCGCCGTAGCCCCGCTCAACGATCTGCGGCGGCGTGTGCGGCTTCACCCCGGCGATGGTGGTCTCGTAGTCCTGCTGATAGCGGATCTCCTGCGCAACGAAGGGGAACAGGGCATCGAGTTTCTCGCGCGGCGTCTTGGCGCCCGCCGTCAGTTTAGCGGCCAAATCGCGTATCTCTTTGGTCGAGGTGAAGGCGTTCTTGAGGAGCGCCCGTTCCCAGTTGACATATTCATCCCAGCTTTTGACCGAACTGATCGTTATCTGTTCAAGGAAGTCGGCCACCGGCGGCGACATCGGCTCGATGGAGAGCGGCGGCCGGTCGTTGACGGTGAAGGTCTTCATGATGAGTCCTTCCGGGAGCGTTTCGGTCTTCTCATCGACTTTTCCCTGAATGTCGAATATCATCTGTCGCTTCGGATCGTAGATGAGCCGCAGTTCGCTGTGAAGCATCTGGTAGTAGGTCGTCTGGAGGTACCACTCACCGAGAAATTGGTTGTCGAGGAAATGGGGGGCAGGACTGTAATGGATGTACTGTACGACGGTCACCGATCCTTGTTCAAGCTGGCGGAACCGTATCTGGGAGCCGCGGATGGACGATGCCTCCTGCCGGACGCCGTTCGGGTCGAGCGAATAGGCCTTGAGTATCTTGACGCTACCGGAGAAGGGAAGGTTCTCGTTGATGAGGATGTCGCGGCCGGTGTCGTTGACCACCCGTTTCACCTCGGTGAGATACCATTTCGAGGAACCGTCGTCGTTGACCCGGACCACCGCCTGATCGAGCGCCATGAGCGCCTGCGCGCCGGGATGCGGCTTCACCTGTCCCGCCACGGCGATACGGGCCTTGATCTCCTCATCGGTCGGAACGTACTGCAGGGCGATATCTTTTTCCTTCTCGGTCAGGTAGGCGATCCGCTCCGAAAGGGCCGAATTCTTGGGATTGCGGTCGAGCGCCAGCTTCCACTGGGCGAGCGCCTCTTCACGCCGAGCCCGTTCCCACGCGATATTGCCGAGATCCTGATAGGGCGACGGATCGTAGGGGCTGAGCCGTATCGCGGCGTCGAGCCGGGCGACCGCCTCATCGTACCGCTTGAGCCGGCGCAGGAGTTCGGCCTGTTCGATGAGATAACTCGGATCATCGGGAGCAAGCTTTTTCATGAGGTCAAGCAGGTTGATCGCCGCCGGATAGTCCTGTTTACCGCGGGCAAGAGAAAGCAGTCGCCGCAGTATCGTCAGACGTCCCGGCTCCAACGCCAACGCCATCGCACTCAGCTTGGTCGCGTCATCGAAAAATCCGCGCGCTTCCTGACAGTCGGCGAGTTCCCGGATGATATCGGTGTCGTCGGTCGTTTGCCCCCACATCAGAACCAAGGCGTCGCACCGGTCCTTGTACCAGTTACGGTCGCGGTATAGATTGGCGATGCCCCACTGGGCGGCGACCGCCCGCGGGTTGAGAGCAAGCGCGGCGCGGTAATCCTCTTCGGCGCTGTCGCGTATCTGTTTACGCCGGTAGAAATCGCCGCGCTGAATGAGGAACCCGGCGACCCGCACTCCCTCCCGTCCGACAGCGCGGTTGAGAAGATCGATGAGTTGCCCCTCCTCGTCGTTGTCGCCGAAATTCTTCGCGGCGTAGTACATCGCCACAGCGTTGTCGGGATTCCCCTCGTAAAAGGCGAGCATCGCCTGCTTCGCCTCTTTCTTGAGACCGCTGCGCTGGGCCGTGAGCGACCGGAGGAAACTCTGCCGGTTCTGCGCCGCGATCGAGGGAAGCAACTCGTCGACCGGCGCCGGGCGGATCGGCTGTACGAGCGCCGCGGCCAACGGCGCGCCGCCGGTGTCACGGCCGTAGGTGATGCCGGGGATCGGTTTCCCGTCGGGAGCGGTGATGCGTGCGGCGATGAGCCAGCTCCCCTGTTCGGCCGCCGACTTGATCAGTATCCGATTCCATCCCTTGGAAAGACGGATCGGCACCCGTATGGTGTCGTAGAAGAAAGAGTCGAGCCGGTCGTTGCTGTAGACCTGCACACCGTTGAGCCAAACCGCCGTCGGATTGCCGGTGCTTATGGAAAGCAGGGCGTCGGTATCGGCCACGACCTGCGCGTGAGTGACCAGATAGGCGGCCGACCAACTATCGGGATAAAGGAAGTTTTTGAGCGACAGGAATCGATCGTGTCGCAGGGGCGCAACGCTCATCCAGCCGATCTCACCGATCTTTCCTTTGTACTTTTTCGAAAAATCGATCTCCTGTTCGGGCGGATAAACCTCATAGAAACCTTTTCCCTGATCGTTGTCGAAGGTCCCCGTTACGACCCAATCGGCGATGTACCCGAGACTGTCGGCGATACGACGCGCTTCGCCATCACGGCCGATGTCGAGCAGGAGATCGGCCCGCATCGCAACCGCGACGGGACGCACCGCCGGGTCGGGATGGCGCTCGCTTAGCGCCGCGAGTATCGGCAGAAGCGTCCGTTTCTCGCCGGAGGTCAGTCCACCATTGAGCGCGTAAAGATACAGATCGGTGCGGGGGCTGGCCAGATCGCATGCCGCCTGCATATAATGGGATCGGGCCCCCTGCCGGTCTCCGAGAAGGGTGCGCCACCACGCCGCCATCTCATGCAGTTCGTAACTGCCGGGGTACTTCGCGAGCGCCGTGTCAAGTATCTTGTCGAAATCGCCGGGGCGGGGGCCGACGCTGAAGAAAATGTCCGCAAGCGCAGAGACCTCGGGACCGGTCGCCTGCACCGCCGGAACGCACAGCGGCGGCGGTTCTTTCGATACCGCGCCGGGCCCTGCGTTCGATGCGGTCGTAGCGCAGGCGATCAGGGCGGGGAGCATCAGGATAACGAACAGCCGTTTCATCGGACACCTCGCGAACGGTTAATCTCGGCGGAGGATAGCACAGAGAAAGATTCTTTGCAAAACAAAAACCGCTCGCTATGATAGCGGCATGAGATATCTACTCCCGCTTTTCATCTTTTTTTCGCTTGAACTCGCGGCGATCGAACCCTATCAGGGGAAAAGCACCGAAGAACAGGACCGCGACACGCGGATGAACAACGCCCGCATTGAAAAAGAGGAAGAAGAAAAGAAGGATTCCGGCATCATCGCCTTTCCCATCGCCTTTTATACCTCCGACACCAGTTTCGGCTTCGGCGGCACCGCCATCATGTTCAAGAAAAGTTACGAGACCAAGGAAGAGAAACGATCCGATTCGTTCACCACGGTCCTCTTCTACACCCTCAACAATCAAGTCCTCAACGCGAACGCCGGAACGCTCTACCTCGACAATGGACGATTCAAGATCGACGCGACACTCGTGGTGTCGCGCTACCCCGAGGAGTTCTACGGCCTCGGTCCCCACAGCCCGTGGAAGGCCGAAAGCTACACGCCGTTGACGGTCAAAGGCGAGGTGACATCCTCGATGCGCCTCTGGGAGAAGATCTACGGCGGCATCGCCGTTCTGCAGGGCTACCATAAACTTTTCGAATACGACGATAACGGCCCGCTGGCATCCTATGTCGCCGGGAACCGGCCGAACGGATTCTTCTCGGGGCTCGGGCTCGAATTCAACCGCGACAGCCGCGACAACTCGCTCTATCCACGCGACGGCTCGCTGACCACCCTGTCGATCCTCTGTTTCAATGACGCATTCTCCAGCGACTACAGTTTCACCAATCTCGTTTTCGACCACCGTCACTACCACGCACTGCCGCTCGATTCGATACTCGCGTGGCAATTCTACCTCAACACGATACTCACCGGTTCGCCGCCACTCCCCTATCTCCCGGCGCTCGGAAGCCAGAACCTGATGCGCGGCTATCCGCAGGGCCGCTACCGCGACAAGACCTATGTCGCCGGGCAGGTCGAATGGCGCGTCCCGATCTGGTGGCGTTTCGGCGCGGTACTCTTCGCCGGGGTCGGTACGGTCCAGCATGAACTGTCGGACTACTTCTTCGACGACCTCAAGTTCGCCGCCGGCGCCGGACTGCGGATCACCCTCAGCAAAAAAAATAATATCAATTTCCGTTTTGATTTCGGGATGTCGGCAGAACGACCCTATTTGAAGCTTTACTTCAATCTTCTCGAAGCCTTCTGATTTTTTCTTCTTACGCGCGCGTAAAATTGCAATGGGGATTTCTTTTTGCTATAGTGGCCGACGAAATTGGAGTGCTATCGGCGACCATGATCAACGAAGCGATGCTCGGCGAAGGTTTTGACAAGACCCTCCCCGATCGGTTCGGACATTACAACAACTGGACCATCGACGCGATGACGAATCTCGTCAACTTCGCGGCGATAACCCTTGAGCCGGCCCCCGCCGAGGATATCCCGCGCCACATCGTCGATTTCCTGTCGCGCCCCTTTTTCGGACTTTCTTTCGCGGGACTGTTCCGGTTCGATCTGCACGATGCCCGCTGGGTAACGCTCGCCTCCTTCGGCGCCACCGCCACCGACATAGAGATGATACCCACCTTTGAAGGCAACATGCTGCTCGAGGAAGAGCGCGAGATATACTCCTTCTTCACCATCCTCGACGAGGCGTTCCTCGTCTTGGTGACCCGCGACACGGAGGGAACGACCTTCTCTCCGTATGAATGCTCCTTCATGTCGCTGTTCTCGACCCTTATCTCCTCCTTCTACCAGATGAAGAAGCTGGCCAAACAGGTCGAAGAGCGCATCGTCGAGATGTCGACCCTGTCGGCATCTTCCAAACTCATCGCCGGACTCAAAGAGAACACCATAACGCTCGAAGAGGCTTTTCTCGAACTGCACGACAGCCTCTCGCTTACCGGCATGGTGCTGGCCATCTGCGACCCCGCCACCGAAAAACTCCATGTCGCGGCGGCGCGCGGCATCGACATCGGCGATTGGGACGCCCTGCTCGACAAGATATACACCGATGAACGGCATTTCCCCGAAGAGTGGGAACTCTTCGCGATGTTCGACGAACATCTCATGACCTACGGCGCCGTCCTCTGCCGACTCACCAAACAGAATCCGACCCTCTACGCGATACAGCGACGCGTGCTGGACTATACCGTCTCGCAGGTGACCACCATCCTCTCCCAACGCCAGTTCCACAACGAGGCGATCACCGACCCGCTGACCGGCCTGTCCAATCGCCGCCACCTCATGAAGGTGCTCAAGGACCGTGTCCGGGCGGCGCGGTTGGAACCGCTCACCAAACTCTCGGTCGCGATGGTCGATATCGACCGCTTCAAGCTGGTCAACGACACCTACGGCCATCCGGCGGGCGACGAAGTGCTCAAGGCGGTCGCGGGGGCCATCTCCGCCGCGTTGCGCGGCACCGACCTCGCGGGACGCTACGGAGGAGAGGAGTTCCTCGTCATCATGCAGGCGGGCCGCAAAGGAGCCTACCATGTGTCGGAGCGGATCCGGCGCAATATCGCCAAACTCAGGGTCAAGACGGGCGATAAGACCATCTCGCTCACCGCGTCGATCGGCTATGCGACTTGCACCGGCGTGACCGCCTCCCCCGAAGAACTCATTGCGCGGGCCGACGCCTATCTGTACGAAGCGAAAGAGGCGGGCCGCGACCGCGTCGTCGGCGACAAACCCGAAGAGGAACCGAAATGATCCGCACACTCATGCTGGCTCTCGCCATCTCCCTTCTTTTCCCTGCGCTCTACGCCAAAGGTCCCGCCGACGAGAAACTGCTCTTCGCCGTACAGGCGATGGACGTCGCCAAGGCGCAGGCGGCCCTCAAAGCGGGCGCCAACATAAACGGCTCCGACTCCGACGGCTGGCCCTTCTTCATCACCGCCGTCACCAGCGGCTCGATGGAGATGGTCGATCTGTTCCTCGCCCGCAAAGTAAAACCGGACCTCAAGGGCCCCGACGGCAAAACGGCGCTCATGCATGCCATCGGCTCGGGCAACGACGATCTGGCCATGAAACTCCTCCAGCGCGGCGCCGGTCTCAAAACGGCCGACGACAAGGGGAAATCGGCGCTCATGTACGCCGCCGAAAAGGGCAATGTCAAAGCGGTGCAGTTCCTCCTGAAAAAGAAAGCAGACCCCTATCAGGTCGACGATGAAGGTCGCAACGCCCTCTCCTACGCCGTCGAGAACCGCCAGCGGGAGGTCATCAAGATACTCAAGGTCTTCGAGATATCGCCCGACGAACTGGCCACCGCCGTCATCAAGGGCGACACCACCGGGGCCCGCAAACTCATCCGCAAAGGGGCCAACGTCAACGCCCCGAACTACGAGGGACGTCCTCCCATCATGATCGCCATCGAGCAGAACGACAAAACGATGTTGCGGCTTCTGCTTGAAAGTAAGGCCAACCCGAGCATCAAGAACTCGAAAGGCTACTCTCTGCTCATGTTCTGCTTCGCCTCGGGCAAATACGATCTTGCCAAGATGCTCCTGCGCTATAAGGCAGCGGCCGACTTCGACTTCCAGTACGGCAAGGGGAAAACGGCGCTCATGCTCGCGATACAGAAGAACGACCGCGAACTCATCCGAACCCTGCTCGAACAGGAGATGAATCTCAACATTCAGGACGACGACGGGAACACGGCGCTCATGCTCGCCATTGAGAAAGGGATGAGCACCATCATCAAGGACATGCTTAAAAAAGGGGCCGATCCCGACCTCAAACGCAAGGACGGTCTCTATGCCGAACTCATCGCCGAGGCGCGCGGCCAGACCTATATCGTCCGCATGCTGCGTGAAAGTTCGGGGAAATAAGGAGGAAAGTATGACGCTGACCCGTTTCGAGGAACTTCGACATGACGCGGTGATGCAGACGGCTCGGTTGATGCTCGTCGCCGCCAAGACCGCCCCCAAGGGCCGTGGACTCGAAACGCTCGATTACGCGGTGGCCGACGGTCCCGACCGTGACCGCATCGCCGACAAAATGGATGAGATCGGCGCCCGCGCCGGTGTCCCCCATATCCTGCGCGACGCCGCGAATGTCCGCAAAGCCGAAGCGGTGGTCCTCATCGGAACCAAGATCGCGCCGCTCGGGCTCAAACTCTGCGGCATGTGCGGGTTCGCGAACTGCGCCGAAAAAGAAAAACACCCGACGGTCCCCTGCCTTTACAATACCGTCAATCTCGGCATCGCCGTGGGAAGCGCCTGCGCCGCCGCCGCCGATCTGCGGGCCGACAACCGCATCATGTACAGCATCGGACTGGCCGCGAAGGAATTGGGGCTCCTCGGCCCCGGCATCGTCGCGATATACGGGATACCGCTTTCGGCCACCGAAAAGAACATCTTCTTCGACAGAACATAACTCACGGGGGCTACCATGAAGACCAGACACTTCGTTCCGTTCATCATCGCCGCCATCGGCATGCTCCTTGCCGCTTGCGCCACCACGCCGCAGGAAAAGATCGCCGAAGGCGACCGCTACCTCACCGTCAACAAGGAAAAGGCGCGCTGGTACTACGAAGCGGCCTGTAAGGACGGCTCGATGATGGGCTGCCACAAGGCGGGCCTCGCATGGCTGAGCGGCGATTCGCCGAACGCCGAGAACGAAAAGGGACGCGCCCTGATCGCCCAGTCCTGCGACGGCGGCTATGATGAAGGCTGTCTTACCGTCGCCGACATGTGGCGCAACGGCACCAACGGCGTGTTCCAAGACTACTCTTCGGCGGTCGGCTACTATGAAAAACTGTGCGAAAAGAAACTGGGCAAGGCCTGCCGCGCGCTGGGCGAGATGAACGCCAAGGGACTCGGCATGAAGAAGGATGTCGAGAAAGCGAAGGACTACTTCGACAAAGCCTGCGAGTACGGCGATATCGATACCTGTTCCGACATGGGCGACACGTGGTTCAAGCGGATAGACGATCCCGAAGGCTACGAGAAAGTTCAGAAGTATTGGTCTCGCGCCTGCGAAGGCGGCTCCAACGAGATCTGCCTCAAGATCGCCGACGTGATGGAAGAGCACTCGAACGATGAGGAAAAGCTTCAGAATTCACAGAAATATTACGAGAAGGCCTGCAATGCCGGGCTCATCCCCGCCTGTGTGAAGCTGAGCAACCTCATTCTCAAGAACAACGAGAAACTGGTGGGTCTCGAACAGGCCGATCCCTTCATGCGGAAAGCCTGCGAGGCCAACGAGGGCGAGATGTGCAAGTTCGTCGGCGACTTCATCATGTCGCGTTCGGAAGAACTGATAAATCTCAAAGAAGCGAACAAGTTCTATGAGAAGGGCTGCCTTGCCGGCAACGCCGACGCCTGCGACTACAAAAAAGAGACGGGCGACAAGGTGGCGACCATCGAGGCGGAGATAGCGAAAAAGGAGGCCGAAGAGAAGGCCCGCATCGAAGAGGAAAAACGGAAAAAGGCCGAGGAAGAGGCCGCTCGCATCGCCGAAGAAAAGCGTAAAAAAGAGGAAGAAGAGGCCCGCATCGCCGAAGAGAAACGGCAGAAGGCGGCCGAAGAAGCGGAACGGAAAGCCGAAGAAAAACGGCGTATCGAAGAAGAAAAACGGCAGAAAGCCGAAGAGGAGGCCGACCGCAAAGCCGCCGAGGAAGAGGAAAAAGCATCCAAGAAAAAGAAGAAGAAAGCGGTCGAAGAAGAGGAGGAGGATAATCCGTTCGATGACGAAGAGGAGGTAAAGCCCCAAAAGAAGAAAGCGGTAGAAGAGGAAGAGAGCATCTTCGAGGAGGAGGAACCGAAACCGAAGAAAAAAGCGAAAAAGGCCCCCAAGGACGATATGGACGAACTTGACGAACTGCTCGGCGAATAAGGAGACACCCCCATGACGCTCTGCCCCTGCGGGACCGGGAGGTCCTTCACCGACTGCTGTGAACCCTTCATCAAGGGGAAGAAAAAGCCCGCCACCGCCGAAGAACTGCTCCGGAGCCGCTACACCGCCTTCGCGCGGGCCGAGATAAAGTACATCATTGAGACCACCCACCCCAAGGCGCAAAACGCCATGAACGAGGAGGAGACGCGCCGTTGGGCAACCACCTCGCAGTGGGAGAAACTCGACATCCGGGGCCAGCAGGAGGTCGACGGTAAGACCGAGATAGAGTTCGTCGCCACCTACACCCAGAAAGGGAATCATAACCAACACCACGAGGTCGCGATCTTTTCGAAGGAAAAGGGGCGCTGGTATTTCGAGGACGGCCGCGCCGCGCCTCAAACGCAGGTGCGCTACGAGGCCCCCAAAGCGGGCCGCAACGATCCCTGTCCCTGCGGTAGCGGCAAGAAGTTCAAAAAATGCTGCGGTTCATAACCTGACACCGGAGGCATCGTGCGCGACTCCATCGGCGGACTGAACCCGGTACTGCTCGCGCTCATCGCCGGTCTATTCACGTGGGGCATGACCGCCGCCGGCGCCGCCTTCGTCTTCGCCTTTCGCAAAATAAACCGGAAATTGCTCGACGCCATGCTCGGCTTCGCCGCCGGGGTGATGATCGCCGCTTCGTTCTGGTCGCTCCTTGCCCCCGGCATCGAGATGGCCGAAGAAATGGGTCTGCCGGCGTGGCTGGTGGCGGCGGGCGGATTCCTCGGCGGCGGCCTGTTCGTCAGGCTCGCCGACCGTTTCATGCCCCACCTCCATATGGGGATGAAGACCGACGAGGCCGAAGGACCGAAAACCTCGTGGCAGCGCTCGACCCTGCTGGTGCTTGCCATCACGCTCCACAACATTCCCGAAGGGCTCGCGGTCGGGGTGGCGTTCGGCGCCATCGCGGCGGGGCTCGATTCGGCCACCGTCGGCGGCGCGGTCGCTCTGGCCATCGGCATCGGCATCCAGAACTTCCCGGAAGGGGCCGCCGTATCGGTGCCGCTCCGCCGCGAAGGAATGAGCACGGGACGCAGTTTCCTCATCGGCCAGTATTCGGGGATGGTGGAACCGATCGCCGCGGTGGCGGGCGCCTATTTCGTGACCCATCTCCAGCCGGTGCTCCCCTTCGCCCTCTGCTTCGCCGCCGGCGCGATGATCTATGTCGTGGTCGAAGAACTCATACCCGAGGCGCAACGCGGCGCCGAACACGACGACCGCGTCACGATGGCGACGCTCCTCGGTTTCGCGGTGATGATGATACTCGATGTGGCATTGGGGTAGCGGCGATGGAACGGCGGCCGCTCCTTATTGTCAGCCGCTGTTTCGGACCCGACCGGTGCCGCTGGGACGGTGAACCGCTCCCCTGCCCGCACCTCGACGATATTCTCTCGACGGCCGCTGTCCGTTTCGTCTGCCCCGAAATGGCCATCGGGCTCGGCGTCCCGCGCGACCCGATACGGCTTGTCAGGGATAACGCGCACTGCCGCATGGTGCAGACGGCGACGGGACGCGACCTGACCGCGGCGATGGAGCGGTTCTGCGGCGACCTCCTCTCCGCGCTCGATCCCGGCCATGTCGACGGCTTCATCCTGAAAAGCCGCTCCCCCTCCTGCGCCCTTTTCGACGCCAAGATATACGCCGATGATGGGCAGACGCCCGTGGACCGCGGACCGGGGCTGTTCGGCGCGGCGGTCCTGCGCCGGTTCCCCGGCCACCCCGCGGCCGACGAGGTCGCATTGGCCGACCCCGAAAAACGGCGCGACTTTCTCGCGCGCATCGTCAAAACGAAGTGAGGTGATGCCATGAAATTCATCGGCGCCGTCTTCCAGAATGTCCCCGAACTGGCAGAGGCGGCCTACAAGCGGTTCCGTCTGCCGGTCGTCGTCGCGATCATCGCCTCGGCCATCGGCATCTTCCTCATCTACCGCGACAAAGCCGACGACACCGGCTTCTGGATACTCCGCAATATGCTGATGGCGCTCTATCTGTCGCTCCCGGCGCTCACCGCCGCCTATCTTTTCGCCGAACATTTCGCGCTGAAAGTCATCCCCGCCTGCGCCCTGAAACTGGGAACGCTCGGACTTTTCATCCTCTACTACGCCCTCATGCCGCAGCATTTCGCGACCACCGACATCGTCCGGTTCATGCTCTACTGCGTGGCCACCATCGGTACGCTCTTCTTCGTGCCGCTCACGCTCGGCTACGGCACCCACGCCGCCCGCCGCTTCCTGCTCGGTCTTGCCGGCCGCGCCGCGTGGGGCTACTTCATCGCGATGGTCCTCTACGGCGGCCTCACCTTCGCGATACTCGCGATACAGTTCCTCTTTCTTCCCGAATGGCACGATTCGTGGAAGGTGATCGTCTCGATACTGGTCGCCTGCACCGGCATCGTCTTCCCGTGGGTCCTCTTCGCCTCGATACCGCCGGTGAACCAACTCGACACCATGCCGATACACGAAAAGATGACCGGGGCGCTCGGGAAGTTCGTCCTCATCCCCATCGTCTCGTTCTACCTCATTATATTGTATCTCTACTTCACCAAGGTACTCCTCCTCTCCGAACTGCCGAAAGGCTGGGTGAGCTATCTCGTCCTCTCCTTCTCGGCCGCCGGCATCTGGACCTATATCGCGGTGCTGGAAGAGGCGCGCATCGGCGGCGGCATCGCCCCGCGCTTCACTCAGTGGCTGTGGCGGGTGCTTCTGCCGCTCCTGTTCCTCCTGTGGTACGCCATCGCCCAGCGGACCGAGGCCTACGGCATCACCGAACGGCGTTACATCCTCATCGTCATGGCAACGCTCCTGTCGGTGTGGGTCATCTATTTCATCATCTCGAAGGGCAAGAATATCCTCATCATTCCCACGATGCTCGCACTCGCGGCGGTCATTATCTCGTTCGGCCCGTGGGGCGCGTTCGAGGTATCGTTCCGCTCCCAGCACGGCGAACTGGTGGAACTCCTCACGCAGTACAACCTCCTCGCCGACGGCAAAATAACGGCGCTCAAGGGTGAGATGCCCTTCGCCGACCGCAAGAAGCTCTCATCGGTCCTCATGTATCTTGAGGAGCACTGGGGGCTGGAGCGGATCGGCGATCTCCTTCCCGCCGACATCACGCTGAACCCGAAAAGCGATGGACAGCGCTATTACCGCTACTACTCCGACGCCTCCGACACCAAGAAGGTGCTCGACAAGATCGGCGTGAAATATGTGAACGACTACGAACAGGAAAACACCCAGAACAACTATTTCTCAGTCAATACCTATCAGGCGCAGGGCTCCATGCCGCTGGGCGGTTTCACCGGCGCGGTCATCATCCCCTGTCCCGGCAAGTGGAAGGATGGCAAGCAGGCGCAATCGGTCGTGACAACGGCCGACGAGTTGACCTTTGAACTGGTCGACAGTTGCGCGCGGCTCAAGGTGAGCAAAAAGGGACAGCCGCTTTTCGACCGCGAACTGGCGGTCATCATCAAGCCGCTCCTCGACAAGCATCCGCAAGAGAGCAATCTCAACGATCTGCCGCCGGATGAACTTCTCTTCGATGCCGAAGAGGGCACGCTCAAGCTGCGTCTCTTCCCGTGGACCATCTACGGTCAGCGCGGCGCCGACAACAAGCTCACCATCACCCAGACGGCTTTGCAGGTATATTACGGCACACCCTCAGCCGCGCCGCTTCAGCTCCCTGCGACAGGGAGCCAATAATTGTTCAACCTATTGACTTTTTTCCGTTCCGCCGGTACAGTCCGATATCGTTGAGGAATGAGACGGGGAGGATATGATGTTGCTGATCGACGAAAAAACGATACGCGCCGCGCGTACTTCCGAACAGGATCTGCGTCAGGATATCGCCGTACTCCTGTATGAGAAATGTACCCTGTCGCTCGCTCGTGCCGCCCGTTTCGCCAGCATGGACCGCATAGCCTTTCAGCATCTGCTGGCAAGTCGCGGAAAGACGGTGAATTTCGAGAGCGCCGATCTCCTCCATGATGTCGCGGTCCTTGAGAAGAAACTCGCTCGATGATCGTCGTCAGCAATACCAGCCCCATTCTTAATCTACTTCATATAGGTAAATTGGACATCCTTCAGCACCTCTTCGACGAGGTCATCATACCTGAAGAGGTCCGCTACGAACTGCTTGAAAAAGGGCCCTATCCCAAGGATGCGGCACAGATACGCAAGGCTCTCTGGCTACGCACGGAAAAGGTCGAGAACAGCGACCTGCTCACGGCGCTCAAAGCCGATCTCGATGACGGCGAGGCGGCGGCCATCGCCCTCGCGATAGAAAAGAACGCGGACCTTCTGCTGATAGATGAAAAGGCGGGCAGAGCGTTGGCGGCTCATTTCGATGTCGAAATGGCGGGTGTCCTCGGCGTGCTGGTCATCGCGAAGCGAAAAAAATTGATCCGCGCCGTTTCGCCCATGCTGAAAGACCTTGTTAAGAAAGCGGGCTTCCGCATCACCGACCAACTCAAGGCGACTATTCTCAAGATGTCCGACGAGGCGTAACTCGCCCACTCTTTTCCTTGAATTCCCCTTCCCTTTTTATTACAATCGGGCGGTCTATGATTGAAATCCGGGGGCTCCATGCGTAACGCGCTCATCATCCTTTCGGTCTTGGCTCTCAGTCTCGCACTCGTCGCACAGGATCGCCAAACGAAACTGGCGGTCATGGAGATTGAAGACAAGTCGGGTAAACTCTCCACGGAACTTTTGGAGAACGCTGCCGAAGCGCTCCGCACGGAGATCGGCGCGACCAACAAATTCATCCTTATATCAAAGGATCGCCAACGAAAAGAGATGATCAAAGGTCAAAAGAAGGAAAGTTGGAAAGAGTGTTATGACCAGTCGTGCCGCATCGAATTGGGACAGGCGCTCACGGCCGACCGGATACTGACCGGCATCATCACCTACTTCGGAAAACAGTACACCCTGACCGCAGAACTCATCGACCTTGCCAAAGAGGCGACCATCAAGACGGCAAAGGCCGAATTCGACGGTTCCGAGGAAGGACTTGCCGAGGCGATAAAAAGCATCGCGGCGCAGATCGCCGGGAAGAAAACCGGCGGCAGTTCATTCAAGGAAGGCAAGATAGGCGAACAGGTCGAGGATTGGGAAATAGGACAGGGCGAAGAAACCATCGTCAAGTTCGAGTCGGAACCTACCGGCGCAACCGTCCGCGTTGACGGCAAGCTGTTATGCCAACAAACGCCCTGCTCGAAGATGCTGACGCAGGGAAAGCACGAAATAACGATGGAATTGGAAAACTATCTGGCAAAGACCAAGACCGGCGGGGTAAAGAAAGGAACGCAGATAAGTTGGACACTCGAACCTGACTTCGGCTATCTGTCGGTCGAGTCGGAACCGGCGGGCATCGAAGTAACGCTCGACGGCAAGAGTATTGGAAAGACACCTATCAATAAGGTCACCCTCTCCCCCGGTCCTCATCAAGTCGAAACGAAAGACAACTGCTACTATCAAACCGGCGAGAAGTTCACCGCGAACCGGGGCGAGTCGAAGAACATCCGCTTGGAGGTCAAGCCGAAAGAAGCAGGCATAAAGGTCACGGCGCAAGACAAAGATGGCAACGACATCGAAGCAACCGTCATGGTTGACGGCAAAGAGATTGGTACTGCACCGGGCAAGTGGAAAGTGTCTGTCTGTGCAAAAGAAATAGTTGTAAAGGGCGCACAGGGCAAATATAAAGAAAAACTTCATCTGGAAGAAAAACAAGTGCAGAATATATTGTCCGTGCTTAAACAAGAAGACGGTTATGAAATCTTTGATGATGTGGTTGTCGATCATAAAACCGGACTCATGTGGCAAAGAAGCAACAGTAAAGAATTAACATGGGAAGCATCCTTAAGTTATTGCGACACCTTGGAATTGAACGGTTATTCTAATTGGCGCTTACCTTCCATCTCTGAGTTAAGGAGCCTCATCCGTGGTTGCTCAAACACCATGACTGGTGGTCCTTGTCAAGTCACTGATTATTGTTCTTCAGTGAAATGTTTAACCGACACTTGCTCCTGTAAAGCAGGGACTGGTTCTGGTGAAAAAGGATTCTATTGGCAAAAAGATGTTTGGGACCACACGGCCAGCAAAGGCTACGGTGTTTACTGGTCATCTTCAACACTTCCGTTCTTTACTGATTTGGCTTGGTATGTTGCTTTCTATTCGGGCAATATAAATCGTTATGGCCGCGAGAACACATATTACGCTCGATGTGTCAGAGGAAAGCCATGAGTCCTAGGAAGTTTGTCGAAATCGCAAAAGAATATCTGTCAAATCTCAAAGATTGGAAGTTTAAGGAGGATGTTTGCCCCGATCAATATGTTGGGATTATAGAAAAAATCAATCGAGACAAATCTCATCCAGATGTATTCGCCATTCGGAAAGAAGTTCCAGAATGTCCTCAAGGTATCGCTGGGTGCCTGATTCTCGTGCTTGAATCACCACATGTAAATGAGTTTATAGGCGAAATCGGTCCAGCAAAAGGACATACAGGCAGAATGATTCAAAGCTACATAAAAGTGGCCGCCCAAGATATTAAAAACATCGAGAATCACGCCCTTATTGTAATGAACGCCATACGATATCAGTGTTCCCTAGGACAACCCACACATAAATTTCGTGATGATGTTTTCAGACTTACATGGGGCAATCAGGGAAGAAAAGATTTCAAAGAAAGATTGGCTCGGGCCATTAATATCATTAATAAAAATAATCCCCTCTATATCTTCAACTGTTGTACGAAAGGTAATTTCAAAGACAAAAACGATGAAGACTTGCGGTTGTTGGTACATGCGGCGATAAAAGAGGTTATACGCGACTCTAAAAAAAACATATACCTTGAAGGCAGAAACCATCCTTCGTCATGGTTTAATAAAAAGAATAGAGACTCTGTATGGGACAAAAACATGAGTTGTGAAAAAACAGTAGAATAATCAATTAGGAGCATCCCATGACCAACATCATTTTCTACTACACCGGCACGGGCAACAGCCTGCACGCCGCGAAACGGGCTAGTGCCGCATTGGGCGGCGCCGAACTCATCCACATGGGCCGCAAACGCGACCACGGCTACAAGGCACTGACCGCCGACGCGGTCGGCTTCGTCTTCCCCGTCTACGCCTGGGGCCCGCCGGTAGCCGTCGAAAAGTTTTTGAAGCGCCTCGATATCGCCAAACCCACCTACACCTTCACCATCCTCACCCACGGCGGCGCCCCCGCCGACACTCTGCCGATGTGGGACGACATGCTGCGCGGCAAAGGCTTCCGCAACGACGCCGGCTGGGCGCTCCGTGCGGTCGATAACTACATCCCCTTCTACAATCCACCCGATCCGGAAAAACAGGCCGGCATCAATGAACGGCTCGATAGCGCGCTCGACACCGTCTGCGAACGGATACAGAAACGCGAGAAGAACGACATCAAAGGATCGCTCACCGGCAAATTCGCCCGCTACCTCATCCACCCGATGTGGGCCTCCCATGTCAACCCGAGCGACAAGAACTGGAAGGTGTCGGAGAAATGCACCGGCTGCGGCATCTGCGCGAAGGTCTGCCCCGTCGGCAACATCACGATAAGCGCCGAAAAACGGCCGACATGGAGCCACGCCTGCGAACAGTGCATGGCCTGTTTCCACTGGTGCCCCGAGCATGCGCTCACCTGGGGCAAGAAGGGGGCCGATTACAACCACTACCACCACCCCGCCGTCAAAGTATCCGAACTTTTCCCGACCGATAAATAATGAAGCCGACCGTCGACCCGCGCCGTCTGACTGTGCTCAAAACGGGCGCTCCCGGCGGCGGTCCGGTCATCTACTGGATGAGCCGCGACCAGCGGGTAAGCGACAACGGGGCGCTCCTCCACGCACAGAACGAGGCGCTGAAGAAGGGCCGTCCGCTCGCGGTCGTATTCTGCCTCGCGCCGCACTTCGGCGAGGCGTCGCGGCGGCACTATGATTTCATGCTGGGCGGTCTGCGCGAGGTCGAAGAGAAACTGCGGCGGCTCGGCATCGCGTTCCTCCTTTTCACCGGCGACCCGGCGGTCACCCTGCCGCGCGAACTGACGAAACTCGACCCGGCGCTGGTGGTCTGCGACTTCGACCCCCTGCGCGAAAAGATCCGCTGGTGCGCCGCGGTCAGCGCCGCGATGCAGTGTCCCGTCGTCGAGGTGGACACGCACAACATCGTTCCGGCCCGTATCGCCTCGGGCAAGAAGGAATATGCCGCCGCCACCTTCCGGCCGAAGGTGAACCGGCTCCTCGCCGAATTCCTCCTCCCCTTCCCGAAACTCGTGAGGCACCCCCACCCCCTCGCCGCGCCGCCGGTCGATTGGGATACTGTCACCCACAAGGCGACACCGGCCGGACCGGCGCTCACCATCGCCCCCGGCGAGAAAGCGGCGTGGAAGCAACTCGAACGATTCCTGAGGGGCGGCCTTGCCCGCTATGGCGACCGGAACGACCCGACCGCCGATGCCACCTCGCGGCTTTCGCCCTATCTCCACTTCGGCCAGATCTCGGCGCAGGCGGTGGCGCTCATGGTCCGCGACTACCCGGCTCCCACCGCGCCGGTCGAGGCCTTCCTCGAACAACTCATCGTCCGGCGTGAACTTTCCGACAATCTCTGCCTCTACGAACCGCACTACGATTCCCTTGACGGCATCCCCGGCTGGGCGCAGAAGACGCTGAACGACCACCGCGCCGACAGACGGCTCTACCATTATAATAGTGACGCGTGGGAAGCGGCGGCGACCCACGACGACCTCTGGAACGCCGCCCAGCGGGAACTCATCGCCACCGGCGCGCTGCACGGCTACCTCAGGATGTACTGGGCGAAGAAGATACTGGAATGGAGCGCGAGTCCCGAAGAGGCGATCGCGACGGCGGTCCGCCTCAACGACCGCTACGCCCTCGACGGCCGCGACCCCAACGGTTACGCCGGCATCCTCTGGAGCATCGGCGGACTCCACGACCGTCCGTGGTTCACCCGCCCCGTCTTCGGCGCGGTCCGTTTCATGGGGGGCGCCGCCTTCCGCCGGAAATTGGGTATGCGGGAATTTATCAAAAAATCGACAAGTTGACTTTGCCAGCAGGATATTTTATGTTCTCTCGATACTTTGTTCAGCAAGTATACTAGTTCTATCAGGGGGTTGTGATGAAAAAAGGACTTCGGGCCGTATGGTGCATCTCTTTTGCTTTTCTGCTCAGTGCCTGCGGTGGGCAGGAGAACGACTTCTCCAACACGACGATCGGCAACAATGCCCACTACGGTGCGCCCTCCGGCGAGGTCACGAAAATCGAGCCCGGCGATCCCGCGACGATCCGGGCCGACATCTCCACTATCATACCGGTTCCTTATCGTCAGCACGATCCGACGATACCGCACCGGCCGACAAGGACAGCGCAGTGACCGACACGACGGTCACCGACACCACCGTCACCGACACCACCGTCGTGGACAACGAGATCCCCGACGAGGCGGGCGACGAACTGCTCGCCGACGAGGACACCGTCATCGTGCCCGACACTAATAAGGTATCCGAAACAGGGTGCGGATGTTCGCTGGTATTCTAAAGCATCCGACATCGCGCGCCATTCTCTTCAAAACTTGATATTCTCTTTTTTTACAAGATAATCGGTGCAACGGATTCGTTATCTTGTATGAGAGGTCAAGCGATGAAGATTCTCGAAAAAAAAGGCCTTGTTACCCCTATTCTTTTCTGCGTGCTTTTCCTGCTACCGCTTATGACTCACGCGGCGTCGGTCATTGACGGCTTCGATCCTCTCGTGAATGATGATGTCTACGCCATCGCCATACAAGAAGACGGCAAGATACTGATCGGAGGACAGTTTACTTCGGTCGATGGCATAACGCGAAACAATATTGCCCGCCTTAACCCCGATGGTACGATCGACGAGAGTTTTGATCCCGATGCGAATAATGAGGTTCGCGCCATCGCCATACAAACCGACGGGAAGATAGTGGTGGGAGGCGCGTTCACCACCATCGGCGGCGCGACGCGGAATCACATAGCCCGGCTCAACGGGGACGGTTCTTTGGATACCTCCTTCGATCCGAACGCTAATGATGTCGTTCTCTCTCTGGCGATACGACCTGACGGAAGGATACTGGTCGGCGGCGGGTTTACCAGCATAGCCGGAACCACAGATCAATTTATAGCGCAACTCCATACCGACGGCTCGACGGACACCAGTTTCGAGACCTTGAAACCTAATGCCCCCGTTGTGTCTGTCGCGATACAGGATGACGGCAAGGTTCTGATAGGAGGGATATTCTCTCAGATGGGAGCGCAGATAAAGGGCCATCTTGCCCGACTCAACGCCGATGGCGCTTTGGACGAAACCTTTATAAGCAACGTGAACGACGATGTCTACGCCCTCGCGCTAGAACCGGATGGGCAGATATTGGTCGCGGGCTTGTTCAGTATGCTGGCCGGAGATGCGCACGAAAATCTCGGTCGGATCGATACCGATGGCAACGCAGACCACTTCTTCGCCCCGAATGCGAACGGTCCGGTCTATGCCATGGCCGTACAAGACGACGGCAAGATACTGGTCGGCGGTCAGTTCACTACCATCGGCGGCATCGCCCGAAATAATATCGCCCGCCTCTATACCGACGGTACGGTGGATGAGATATTCGATCCCGGTCTGAACGGTGATGCGGTCTATGCCTTTGCCACCCAGTCCGACAGTAAGATACTGGCGGGGGGACTGTTCATGGGTCTTGGCGGTATCGCCCGGCTCAATGCCGACGGAACGCTCGACGCGACATTGAACCCCGATGCGAGCGGTACGGTCAATGCTCTTGCATTGCAGGTCGATGGCAAGATACTCGCGGGCGGCGCATTCACTACTATCGGTGGCGTGACAAAGAACCATATCGCCCGCTTTAATGCCGACGGTACCCTCGACACGGCATTTACCCCTTCGGCAAGCAGTACGGTTTATTCCCTTGCCCTGCAGTCCGACGGTAAAATGCTTGCGGCAGGGGGATTTACCTCCATTGGCGGTGTGACGCGGAACCGCATCGCCCGTCTCAATGCCGACGGATCGTTGGATACGGCTTTTGATCCGAACGCGAACGATCTCGTGTTCGGCGCACTCGTTCAACCCGATGGTAAGATAGTTGTCTGTGGCTCTTTTACCAGCATCGGTGGAGTCACACGGAATCGACTGGCCCGACTCAACGCCGATGGATCACTGGATACGACCTTTGATATCGGTACGGATAACTATGCCAGTTCTCTGGCATTGCAATCCGATGGAAAGATATTGGTGGGCGGTGCCTTCGCAACGATCGGCGGACAAGCGCGGAGCCGTATCGCCCGCGTGAACGCAGACGGTACCCTAGATACGGCCTTCAGTGCGGATGCGAACAGTTTTGTTCGTTCCATCGCGGTACAGGCGGACGGCAAGATACTCGTGGGGGGCGCCTTTTCAACCATAGGCGGCGTGGCTCGAAACTACATCGCCCGCCTCAATGCGGACGGTTCCGTAGACACGGCTTTCAACCCCGGCGCAAATAATCAGGTCTACCCTATAGTTGTTCGATCGAATGGTAAGATCGTCGCGGGCGGTCTCTTCACCACCATGGGAGGTGTGACTCGGAACTACATAGCCCAACTCAACCCCGACGGATCACTAGACACCTCTTTCGACCCGAATGCCGACTCCTTTGTCTATTCTCTTGCGATACAGGCGGATGGCAAGATCGTCGCAGGCGGCGATTTTACCACTATGGGCGGAGAAACGAGAAACAGGATAGCCCGCCTGAGTGCTGATGAGGCGGCACTGCAGGAGGTCGCGGTCTCTTCAGATGGAACAACCGTGCAATGGATAAGGAGCGGTTCGGGACCGGAGGTGCATGAGGTCTCTTTTGAAGGGTCTTCCGACGGTGCTACATGGACATTTCTCGGCGTAGGCACTAGGATATCGGGTGGCTGGGATATCTCCGGTCTTTCCCTTCCGTTCTACCAAAACTACTATGTGAGGGTGCGTGGCAAGGCATACGGGGGATATATGAACGATTCAACATCGTTCATAGAGTCGACGTATTTATTTTACCTGACCTGTGACCTCGACTATATCTTTGAAGGAGGCACCTGCATCAATCAGAAAGAAGTACCCTGCAATGAAGATAACGGCAACCCGGTGAACAGCAGCGACACCATTGCGAATGTGACGATCCATTACACCACCGCCGGTGGCTGGACCTCACCCGCCGACTGTGCGTGGAGTTGCGACACCGACTACGCCGAAGAGGGCGTTTCCCTCGATACGACCTTCGCCCCTGAAGTGAACGGCGATGTCTGGACCATAGCGCTACAGCCCGACGGCAAGATACTGCTGGGCGGCGATTTCACCGCTATCGACGGTGTGACGCGGAACCATATCGCTCGGCTCAATGCCGACGGCACCCTCGACACGACCTTTGACCCGAGCGCGGACGGCACCGTCTATTCCATCGCCGTACAACCCGACGGCGTCATACTGGCGGGCGGCGCGTTCACCACCATCGGCGGCGCGACGCGGCATTACCTTGCGCGGCTCGGTGACGACGGCACCCTCGATACCGATTTCAACCCGGATCCGAACGACTGGGTCCTCTTCATCGACGCGCCGGCCGACGGCACGATACTCGTGGGCGGCGCGTTCCACACCATCGGCGGTCAGGCGATGAATTTCATGGCGCGACTCAACGCGGATGGCACCGCCGACGCCGGTTTCAACCCCGATCTGGACAGCACGGTCTTTTTCATCACCACGCAGTCCGACGGCAAGATACTCGTGGGCGGCACCTTTACCGCCGCCGGCGTCGAGACGCGGGATCATATCGCCCGGCTCAATACTGACGGCTCTCTCGATACGACCTTTGATCCCGGCGATGTCAACGGCGATGTCTATGCGATCGCCGTGCAGGCCGACGGCAAGATACTCATGAGCGGCGGATTCAGCGCCATCGGCGGCGAAACAAGGAACCATCTGGCGCGACTCGAGGCCGACGGCGCCCTCGATATGGCCTTCGATCCGAATCCGAACAACTATACCGTTTCCATCGCCCTGCAGGCCGACGACAAGATACTGGCAAGCGGTTTCTTCACTACCATCGATGGTCAGGCAAGGGATCGCATCGCCCGTCTTAATGTCGACGGAACAGCCGACTCGACCATCGACCCGGAGGCGAACGACACCGTCCGCTTCGTCGCCGTACAGCCGGACGGCAAGATACTCGCAGGCGGCGCTTTCACTGCCATCGGCGGTCAGACACGGAACCACATGGCTCGGATCAACCCCGACGCGCTGTGCATCAACGAGAAACAGGTCGATTGCGCCGAGAATACCGAAAAACCGGTGAACAGCCACGACATCATCGTTCCGGTGACGATACTCTACACGACAGTCGGCGGCTGGGAAACACCCGCCGTTTGTGAGGCGTGGGAATGCGACACCGATTTCTCCGAAGAGGGTAGCGCCTGCATCAATCAGAAGGATGTGCAATGTGACACCGATAATGACAATCCGGCGAATAGCACCGACACCGTCATCGATGTAACGATCCACTATACCACCGACGGCGGCTGGGAAGACCCGGCCCAGTGCGTATGGAGTTGCGACACCGACTTTTTCCTCAATGGTGACGCGACCGCCTGCGTCGACTGCCTGACCGATGACCACTGCGGAGACAACAATGTCTGCAACGGCATAGAGACCTGCGAACTTGGTTCATGCGTCGTCGGTACCCCGTTGAACTGCGACGATGTGAATGCCTGCACTAATGATTCCTGCGATCCTTCTGGAGGATGCGCCAATGTTAACAACGACTTTTCATGCGACGACGGTGATCCTCTCACCGAGAACGACACCTGCTTCGAAGGCGACTGTAACGGCGAACTGATAGCGGGCATCTGCGGCAACGCAATAACGATAGACGCACTGCCCTATACCGCGACCGGTACCACCATCGGCAGGCCGGACAGCCTGACCGCGTACGGCGCCGCCTGCCCCCAGATCAGCCAAGACAGCGGCGACATCGTCTATGAACTGACGATCGAGAACGGCGTCACGTACCAGATAGTGGTGACCCCCGAAACCTCGTTCAACGCGGTGATCAACCTGATCGGTGCGTGTGGCGAGAGCGAGATGTGCTTCGGGATGGCCAGCGACGGCGCCGACGGCACGACAGAGATACTCCTCTACACCGCCGACCACACCGGCACCGTACATATCGTCATCGAAGGCAACACCACCGCCGAGACGGGCAATTATGAGATCAACGTGGCGATCGCCGAACAACCCGACGACGACGCCATCGTGACCGACGATGTGGTAACCGACGACATCATTACCGACGAAGATACGGTGATCTCTGATGATGTAACGACCGATGAGATCGTCACCGACGAAGATACGATGGTCACGGACGACATCACCATCGACGATCTCCTGCCCGACGACTTGGTGATGGATGATATCGTTACCGACGAGATCGTAACCGACGATGGAACGGTAACGACCGATGATAGTACCGTGGAACCCGACGAAGCGACTGATGAAACGGTAACCGACGGCGATTCGGTGAAACCCGACACCGACGAGGTCGACACCGACACGACAGCCGACGAGGACACCGAACAGCCAGACGAAACCAACGATGAAACGGTCGATGAGGGAACGGACACTCCATTGCTTGACGAAGACGCGATAATCGTCCCCGACACACAGACCAAGCCGTCGGCTGATGGCTGCGGTTGTACGGTGTTGTTCTAATTTCTCTTGACTTTCATTTTCGGACACCTATAACATATTTGCTAGTGGCAACCTTCTGCGGGGTGACTCGTGACTGAACGATTTGTTTGCAATGAGAACGGCGCGCGCTATACTGCATTGTTCACGACGGGGGTTCAAGGATGAAAAAGGCATCGGCCGTCGCGCTACTCTTCGCGACGCTGATCATCTTCTGGTTGCTTCTGAACGGATCGTTCGCGGCCGACATCGTCATTGTCGGCATCGTCACGGCCGCCGTCATCGCATTCCTCTTCCGTGACGGTCTGGCGGTCTTTTCAGAATTCAAGGGCACCCCGCGCGCTTTACTCACGGCGCTCCTGTATATACCCTACTTCCTCAAGGAGCTGGTCAAGTCGAACCTCCATATCGCCCGTGTCGTTCTCACCCCTTCTCTGCCGCTCAACCCCGCCATCGTGAAGGTGCGGACGCGGCTCAAAAGCCGTATGGGACGGCTCATCCTCGCCAACTCGATAACGCTGACCCCCGGCACCCTCACGGTGGAACTCGACGGCGAATGGCTTTACATTCACTGGGTGACCGCCGAGGCGCTCGACATAGACGCGGCCACCGCGAGCATCGTGGCCGGCTTCGAGAAGTACCTCGAGGTGATGTATGGCTGATATCCTTATCTATATAGCGACGGCGGTCGCGGGGGTCGCGTTCCTGCTCGCCCTCTACCGGTTCCTCAAGGGACCGACGGCCGCCGACCGCGTGGTTGCGTTCGACACCCTCACGCTCATCTCCGTCGTCTTCATCGTCGTCATCGCGCTGGGCGAAGGGCGCGGCATCTACCTCGATGTCGCGGTGATCTACGCGCTCCTCTCGTTCCTCGGGGTGATCGCGGTCGCCCGCTATCTGGAACGGGGGCTGTGAGATGACGATATCCGGCATCATCGGCGGCATCCTCATGCTCTGCGGCGCGGCGTTCCTGCTCCTCGCGGGGATCGGGCTCGTCCGGATGCCCGATCTGTTCAACCGCATACAGGCGGGGACGAAAGCGACGACGCTCGGGACCCTGCTGACACTCGCCGGGGCCGCCTGCCTGCGTCCCGAATGGACACTGAAACTCCTGCTCATCGGCCTGTTCATACTGCTTACCAACCCGATATCGTCGCAGGTGCTCGCCCGCGCGGCGCACCGGACCGGCACGCCCAAAACGGCCGGGACGGTCGACCGGCTCGCCGACGACCGGGAGGAGCGGCCGTGAGCGTGCTCTTCCTCGCATTGACCGTACTGCTCGCCGTGGCGATGATCGGCGCCGCCTTCGTGGCGATACTCGGCAAGAGTATGCCCATCGCGATACTCGCGGCGGGTCTGGTGAGCCTGCTCGCGTCGGTCCTGTTCCTCCTCCTCGCGTCGCCCGATGTGGCGATGACCGAGGCGGCCATCGGGAGCGGCCTGACCACCTTCCTGTTCTTTTTCATCCTCGGCCGGATGCGGGGAGGTGAACATGATTAGGAAATTCGCCGCGCTCCTCATCCTTGCCGGTATCGCCGCGCTGTTCATGGAACTTCTCTTCACCTACCAGCCCGACCCGGAACTCAACACCACCGCGCGCTACTACGCCGACCGTACCGCCGCCGACATCGGCGCTGCCAATATCGTCACCGCCATCGTCGTCACCTACCGCGGACTCGACACGCTGGGCGAGGTGACGGTGCTGTTCCTCGCGGCCGCCATCGTGGGGCTCGTCCTCGCGCAGGGCCGCCGGAAGACGGCGAAAGAGCGGGCTGTGACCCCCGCGGGCGAACTGCTGGCGACCGGGAGCCTTTTCCTCGCGCCGCTCATCATGCTGCTGGGCGTCTATGTCTTCGTGAACGGTCACCTCACCCCGGGCGGCGGTTTTCAGGGCGGCGCCATCATCGCCTCGGGGATGCTGCTGATGCTGCTCGCCGACCCGTTGAAACACTTCAGTCACCGGCTCATCGCGATGGTCGAGGCGCTCTCCGGGATGATCTATGTGGCCATCGGCCTTTTGGGCATCGCGCTTGCCGGCGGGTTCCTCGACAGCCATATCCTTCCCAACGGCGAACTCGGCGCGCTCTTCTCGGCCGGCGCGATACCGCTCATCTACGCGCTCATCGGGCTCAAGGTCGGGGCCGAGTTCTCGGCGATACTGGCCGATCTTTCGGGAACGGAGGAACTCTGATGGCGCACCTTGCGATGGCGACCGGGTTCATCCTGATACTCATCGGCTTCTACGGCGCGCTCACCAACCGCAACATCCTGCGGATGATCGTCGCCTTCACCGTCGCCGATTCGGGCGTCAATCTCGTACTGGTGGCCGTCGGCTATATGCGCGGCCGCACCGCCCCCATTCTCGACAACACCGTTCCGGCCGCCGAGGCGGCCGCCCGCATCATCGACCCGGTGCCGCAGGCGCTGGTGCTGACCGCCATCGTCATCGGCGTCGGCGTCACGGCGCTCATGCTCGCCTACAGCTATAAGTTGTACGAAAAGAAGCGGACGCTCGATATAACCAAGCACACCGAGCTCAAATGGTAAGCGCGATCGTCATCATAGCGGCGGCGCTGGCCGCCGAATTCATGCTGGGGCTCTTCAACGAACGTTGGCGGGCCGCCGCGTACGGCGTGACGCTCTTCGCGCTCGGGTTCATGGCCTTCATATCGGCCGAGTGGGTCTGGGCCTTCGCCGTGTACGACGCCCAGCCGGCCGAGATATTCACCGCCGGGGTCCAGCCCCCCTTCGCGATAAATCTGCGGATGGGCTTTCCCGAGGCGGCGCTCACGCTGCTCATCAACCTGACGGGGCTCTTCTCGGCGCTCTATCTCCGGCGGGCGCTCCTCGAAAAGGGGCGCGCCGCGATGGCGGTACTGCTCGTCTTCGTGATGGCGCAGAACGGCATCGTGCTGACGCGCGACATCTTCAACCTCTTCGTCTTCTTCGAACTGGCGGTCATCGCGACCGGCGGATTGATGCTTCTCTCGGAGGACGAACGGGCGGTCGCCGCCGGGTTCAAGTACCTCATCGTGTCGCAGGTGATATCGGCGTTCCTCCTCATCGGCATCATATTTTCCTACCACGCGACCGGCGTACTCAACTTCGACCTGATGCGCCCCGAACATTTCGCCGCCGCACAGGGCGGGGCCATCGCCTTTTTCCTCATGTTCATCGCAGTGGTGGCCGAACTGAAACCCTTCCCGGCCAACGGCTGGGCGCTCGATATCTACGAGTCGGCCCATCCCGCCTTCGCGGGGCTCTTTTCGGTCGCCTCTGCCGCGGCGACGCTCTACGCGGTCGACAAACTGCTGGTCCTCGGCGGCCCGGCGTGGCTCCCGGTCGCGACCGGCATCGGCGTGGTCACCTTCATCGCCGCCAACCTACTCGCCCTGCCGCAACGCAATGACCGGCGGCTCCTCGGCTACTCATCGGTCGCCCAGATCGGGCTCATCCTCGCGGTGCTCGGCCAGCGCGACATCCTCGGCGACCATTATTTCTTCGTCGCGGGCGGCCTCATCGCGGCGCACGCCGCCGCCAAGGCGGGGCTCTACTGGCTCTCGGGCCTCGTCGCCTCGCGCGACATCATCGGCTGGAGCACCCTGCGCGGACATCCGGTCCTCATCTTCGCCTTCGTCTCGTTCATCGCGCTCCTGACCGGCCTGCCCCCCTTCCCCGGCTTCTACGCCAAATGGGAACTCGCCGTCGCGCTCGCCGGGAGCGGCCGCTATATCCTCCTCGCGCTGATACTGATCGGCGCGCTCATCGAGGCGGGGTACCTCTTCCGCTGGCTCGGCTATGCGCTGAAGCGCGACAAGCCTTCCGAAGAGATATCCTGCGATCCGTCCGCCGTCACGGCGATCATCGCGGCGCTCGCCGCCGGGTGGGCCTTCGCCTACCTGTGGGGCGACCTGTCGGCGCACGGCAACATCCTGCACGCCGTACCGCTCCTCTTCGCGCTCTCGTTCCTGCTCCTCGACTGGCTTCCGGCGTGGGTGAAAAACACCGTCGCCATTGTCGGGATGGTCGGCTACTTCATCCTCAACTACACCGATTACGACCCGCTGCGGCTCATCTTCGCCGTCATCATCCTCATCGGCGGCCCGGTGATCCTGCTCGCGAGCTACGACGCCCACGGACGGCGCATCGGGTTCTACCCATCGGCGATGCTGATGTACGCCGGACTCACCCAGCTCATCGGCGCGACCGACTTCTTCTCCTTCTTCGTCGCGTGGGAACTGCTCACCGTCGGCTCCTACTTCCTGATACTGCGCGGCAAACATTCCGAACCGCACGCCCTGTCGTACATCATCTTCTCGCTCGGCGGCGCCTTCCTGATACTCACCGGCTTCGCGCTGGCCGCCACGGTCAGCCCCTTACCGATGTTCGAAGCGCTGCAACACCTCACCGGCGAGACGGCCGGTTGGGTGTTCCTCCTGCTCGCGGTCGGCTTCATGACCAAGACCGCCGCGATCGGGCTCCACATCTGGCTCCCCGGCGCCCACGCCGAGGCCGAGACCGACGTCTCCCCGATGGTGTCGGGCATCCTGCTCAAAGCCGGTCTCTACGGGCTCATGGTGCTGATGCTCGCGATGGGGAAACAGCGGTTCTACGGGATAGACATCGTCCATGTCATGCTCTGGGTCGGCGCTCTCTCGGCGCTCCTCGGCAACCTCATGGCGATATTCGAGGAGGACGCCAAACGTCTGCTGGCCTATTCCTCCATCGGCCAGATGGGCTATGCCCTCTTCGGCCTCGCCCTTATGAACCATCTCGGCTGGGTGATGGCGCTCATGTTCGTCATCAATCACTATATCTATAAGTCGATGCTCTTCCTCTCGGCGGGCGGCGTCGCGAAACGGACCGGCACGCGGCTCATGTACAAGATGGGCGGCCTCATCACTCTCATGCCGCTCTCGTTCATCGCGGTCCTCATCGGCATCATCGCCGTATCGGGCGTCCCGCCGCTGTCGGGCTTCGGCGGCCGCTGGATATTCTACAACGCCATCCTTTCGGCCGAACACCGTCTGCCGATGGTCATTACCTTCTTCTCGGGGCCGATCGCGTTCCTCTACCTCTTCCGCCTCATCCATACGGTGTTCCTCGGACAGTTGAAGGACGAGAACCGCCGGATAAAAGAGGCGCCGTTCTGGGTCATCCTGCCGCAGATGCTCTATGTCGGGTTGCTCATGGCCTTCGCCATCGTTCCGGGACTCGCCCTGCGGCGCGTCGACACTTACCTGAACCAGTTCTTCCCCGAAGGGGGCCTGAACTGGGAGGGGATCACGATAACCAGCCAGTTCGGCTACTGGAGCCCCGTTTCGATCATGATCATCGTCTGCGCGATATTCGGATCGCTCTTCGCGTGGCTCATGTTCATCAACCGCCGCGCGCAGAAGGTCAAGCAGTTCAATATCGTCTTCGCCGCCGAGCGGCCCTACCGCCCCGAGACGACCCACTTCGCGTGGAACTTCTTCGCCCCCTACCGCAAGGCGCTCGGTTTCCTCGTCCAGCCCTTCGTGACGCGGTTCTGGGAAACCATCGCCGATATCCTGCACACCGCGGGCGATATCGGGCGGCGGCTCTACACCGGCAATCCGCAGACCTACGCGCTCCATTTCCTCGCCTTCGTCGTGATCGTGTACTTCTTCTGGACCGGAGGGTAGGATGCAGTTCGACTGGATGAAGATCCCTTACGCGCTCCTCACCCTCTTCATCGTCATCAACTTCGGCTACCTGCTCAACTCCTTCATCGCCAAGATAGCGGCGCGCGTCGGGCGGCGGCGCGGCATCCCGATCTGGCAGACCTACATCGACGTGGCCAAGAACTACGGCCTGCGCACCTCGATAACGCACGGCGTTATGTTCTACCTCGGCCCGGTGTTCCGGCTTTCGGGCGGCGTGGGACTGCTCTTGTTCGTTCCGTCGATCTACGGCTCCTCTATGTTCTCGAACCTCTCGTTCGCGGGCGACCTCATACTCGCCCTCTACTTCGTCTTCTTCGGGACGCTCGGGATGGCGCTCGGCGCCGCAGAGAGCGGACATCCCTACTCGGCCATCGGCATCACGCGGGGACTTTCGCAGGTGACCGCCGCCGAACTCCCCTTCGCGCTCGCCATCTTTTCGGTGGCGCTCCAGTATCAGACGCTGTCGGTCACCGATATCGTCGCGGCCCAGCAGGGGGGCATCCTCCACTGGACGCTCTTCACCAACCCGCTCGCGGTCGTCGCGGCGATGCTCTCGTTCCTCGGATCGATGATGCGCCCCCCCTTCGACGTGGTGCTCGCGCCGCAGGAGATACCGATCGGGCCGCCGACCGAATACCATTCCTCCTACCTCGCCCTCATGCAGACCAACCGCGCGATATTCCCCATCGCGAAGATCGTGATATACATGAATCTCTTCTTCGGCGGCGCGACCGACTGGCCGACCTTCTTCCTCAAGGTATTCCTTATCTATATGTGGTCGGTCTTCGTCGGCGTCTCCTTTCCGCGGTTCCGCGTCGATCAGTCGATCCGCTGGTTCCTGATCTGGGCGGTGCCGATCGGCGTCCTTTCGATAGTGCTGGTGTGAGGCGACATGAAGGATGAACTGAAAAAACGGCTCGTCAAAGGCCCCGACGGGGTCGAATTCGAGGTCGATCCGCTGCGCGACTACTACTGCGACGCGCGTCCGCAGGTCGAACCGCCCGCCATCTCGAAGATAGTCGAGGACTTCTTCAACTGGGCCCGCGCCGAATCGCTCTGGATACTCGGCTTCGCCACCGGCTGCGGCGCCATCGAGATGCGGCCGCTCATGACGCCGCGCTTCGACGCCTACCGCTTCGGCGTCCAGTGGCGCCCCACCCCGCGCCAGTCGAACCTCTTCATCATATCGGGCTACCTCTCGACCAAGACCTTGAAGCGGGTCATCCGCTCCTACGAACAGATGCAGAGCCCGAAATATGTGATGGGGCTCGGTTCCTGCACGATAAACGGCGGGATGTACTGGGACTCCTACAACACCATCAAGCGGCTCGATGACTACCTGCCGGTCGATGTCTATGTGGCGGGCTGCATGCCGCGTCCCGAGGCGCTGCTGGCCGGGTTCGAGGAACTCAAGCGGATCATCCGCGAAGGGAAAGGCGAAGGGGCCAACAAGTACGCCGCCGAATTCGACCGCTACAAGGCGAATCAGAAGAAGGTGATACACGACTGGGATATGCCCGACTATAACTGGTAGGAAGCGATGCGTGAACTCTATGAACAGCTGAAACGGCTCTTCCCGCTGGGGGAATATACCGAACAGCGCCGCGATCTCGCCTTCGTGACGGTGCCCAAGGATCATCTGCGGCCGCTCCTCATCCACCTGCGCGACCGCGAAGGGTTCACCCATCTGGTCCTGCTGACGGCGGTCGACTGGATCGAAGAGGGACGCTTCCAGCTCACCTACCTCATGAACGACCGCGCCGGGAAACGCGATCTCGGCCTCCGGGTGCTCATCCCGCGCGACGGCGCGGCGATGGAAGGGATCCACGATCTCTGGCCGACCGCGGCGACCTACCAGCGCGAACTGCGTGAGATGTTCGGCATCGACTTCCCCGGCAGTCCCCGCGTGAACGGGGAGTTCATACTGGAAGGGTGGACCGGGATGCCCCCCTACCGGCGCGACTTCGACACAAAGAAATTCTCCGAAGAGAACTTCAACCACCGGCCGGGCCGCGCGACCAAGGACCCGGCGAAGCACATGAAGGACAAGCTTTACCCCGACGAGGCGTGACATGGCGCTCTACGAACCCGACCGCAGTCAGTACCCGGCGAAAAAGCCCGACGGGACGCTCGACATCGACCTGACCTCGGGCAAATACCTCAAACTGTGGCAGGGCCCCCAGCACCCCGGCATCACCGGCAACATGTCGCTGGAACTGACCGTCTGCGGCGACGAGGTGGTTGATTGCCAGACCCATGTCGGCTATCTGCACCGCGGCTTCGAGAAACTGATGGAGCGGCGCACCTACATCCAGTGTTTCCCGATCGTCTGCCGCATCTGCGTCCCCGAACCGGACTTCAACGAATACTGCTACGCCGCGGCGGTCGAGGAACTTTCCGGCATCACCGCGCCGCGCCGCGCCGACTGGATACGGACCCTCATCCTCGAGATGGGGCGCATCAATTCCTACATGATGTACCTCGGCGGTCAGGCGGGAAGCCTCGGCATGGGGGTCATCGGCCAGTGGACCACCTATGTCCGCGACCTGATGCTCGACCGGTTCGAGGAACTGACCGGCGCCCGCATCTACCACATGTTCATCCTGCCGGGCGGCGTCCGCGACGGCCTCCCCGAGGGCTTCGAGAAACGGATGGAAGAGACGCTCCGCGAGATAGAGAGCACGATGAAGGATGTCCACGAGGCGATGTTCTGCAACGCCGTCTTCAAGAAACGGGCCGTCGGACTGGGCTACATCGACCCGGCGCTCATCGAACCCTACGGCGTCACCGGGCCGACCGCCCGCGCCGCCGGCGTCGCGAAGGATGTCCGCAAGGACTTCCCGTATCTGGTCTACCCCGAACTCGATTTTGAACCGGTCACGGGGAAGGACTCCGACGCCTTCACCCGCGCCGATGTCCGCCGCCGCGATGTACTCCTCTCCATCGACCTCCTCCGCCAGATACTCGCCAAGATGCCGCACGACGGCCCGCTCATGGCGAAGATACCTAATGTCCTTCACTGGAAGGTGCCGCGCGGCGAAACCTATATCCGTGCCGAATGTTCGCGCGGCGAATACGGTTACTACATCGTCGCCGACGGTTCGGGCTACCCGCGCCGCGTGAATGTCCGCGGCCCGTCGTACACCCACGCCGTCGCCCTGCTGGAGCGGCTGATCATCAATGTGAACATCGCCGATGTCGCCGGGCTCATGGTATCGCTCCACACCTATCCGCCCGAGATAGAGAGGTAACGATGAAGATACGCGATATCCTCTCACCCTTCACCGTCTGGAAGAACCTGTTCCGCGACCCGGTGACGATCAACGACCCGGTCCGCGAACGCCCCGGCGCGCCGCGCTACCGCGGGTTCCACAAGAACGACGTAAAGAAATGCATCGGCTGCGGCACCTGCGAGACCATCTGCCAGAACGGCGCCATCGACATGGTGCCGGTCGACGGCATCGCGGCAAAAGAGGGCGATTCAGGGCTCCGCCCGCGCATCGACTACGGCCGCTGCTGCTGGTGCGCCCTGTGCGTCGATGTCTGCATGACCAAGTCGCTCACGATGTCGAACGACTATCAGTGGATCGACCGCGATCCCGACGCCTTCCGCTTCACCCCCGGTGTCGACAAGAAGAAATGGGATGATGCCGAACTGGGCTATACACGGCCCGACGCGCACCGGCTCACCCCCGAAGAGCGCATCCACATGCAGGAACTCGGCCCCGAGACGCGCATCGGTTCGTTCATCGAGATCGTGAAGGGCTATTCGGTGGACGAGGCGCGCAAAGAGGCCGACCGCTGCGTCTCCTGCGGTCTGTGCGTCGCCACCTGCCCCGCCCACATGGCGATACCCGACTACATCGCCGCGATACGCGACGGCGACTACGAACGCGGCCTCAAACTCCTCTACGACACCAACCCGCTCCCCGAGGTCTGCGGCCGGGTCTGTACCCACAAATGCGAATCGGTCTGCGCCGTCAAACATGAGGGCGACCCCATCGCGATCCGTTGGCTCAAACGCCACATCGCCGATCAGGTGCCGCTTGACAAGTACCGCGCCATCGTCGGCGCGGCCGAACCGGCCACCGGGAAAAAGGTCGCCGTCGTCGGCGCCGGCCCGGCGGGCCTGTCGGCCGCCTATTACCTCGCCCGGATGGGCCACGCCGTCGAGATATTCGAGGCGCTCCCGGCCGCCGGCGGCATGATGCGCTACGGCATCCCCGAATACCGCCTCCCCTACCCTGACCTCGACAAGGACATCGCGTTCGTGAAAGAACTCGGCGTCAAGATAACGCTGAACACCCGCGTCGGGAAAGATGTCACCCTCGACGACCTGCGCAAGAAGTTCGACGCCCTCTTCATCTCGACCGGTCTCCACCTCGGCCGCTCGACCAAGGTCCCCGGCGCCGACCACCCGAAGGTTTTCCAGTCGATCGACCTCCTGCGCCGCGTAACGCTCGGTGAGGATATCTACTGTCCCGAACAGGCCATCGTCATCGGCGGCGGCAATGTCGCGATGGACATCGCCCGGACGCTCGCCCGCATCCAGACCAAAAAGTACGGGAAAGTGGGCGTGACGCTCCTCTGCCTTGAGACCGAGGATATCATGCCGGCCGACCGTGAGGAGATCGTCGAATCGCGCGAGGAAGGGGTCGTCCTCCGTCCCGGCTACGGGCCGACCCGCATCGACACCGACGGCGACCGCGTGACGGGGACCCGTTTTGTCCGCTGTCTTTCGGTATTCGACGAGAACGGCCGCTTCGCCCCGCGCTTCGACCAGAGCGACGAGATCGCGATCAGCGGCGCGATGGTGGTCGAATCTATCGGTCAGGGAATGGATCTCTCCTACCTGCCCGACGACCTGCAGAAACAAATAGTCTTCGAGCGGGGCCGCCCGAAGGTCGACCGCCACTTCCGGACGAGCCTGCCGTGGCTCTACGCCGGCGGCGACATCGTGCAGGGTCCCGATGTGATACACGGCATCGCCAACGGCCACGCCGCTGCCGTCGGCATCGATATTTATCTACGGGGGAAAATGGAGCAATAACATGAGAAAACTGACCACCCACGGCATCCTTGAGTTCTCGGAACGCATCGAACGCGAAAGTTTCGACTTCTACACCGCCGCCGAACGGGCGATCGCCGACAGATCGCTCAAAGAACTCTGCCGCGACCTCGCGACGCAGGAACAGGGGCATGTGAACCAGATCCGGGCGCGCTTGGACCGTGCCAAACTTGACCGTGCCATACTCGAAAAACAGTTGCCGGTCGACGGTGCGATCATGAAACGGATAGTCGCCACCCCCCCCATCGCCCCCGGCGCAACACCACGCGCTATACTGACGATCGCCCATCAACGGGAGATGAACACCCGGCAGTTCTACGCGACACTCCTGACATTGACCGAACTTGATCATGATATCGTGAAACTCTTTGAAGAACTCATGCGGCAGGAAGAACTTCACGCCGAAAGCGTGAAGAAACGCCTAGCATTGCTCCACTAAAAAAAACCCGCGCCGGATGGCGCGGGGCATAACTTCAAAACAGACCTGATAATTACTTCTTCTTCTGCTTCGGCGCCTTGTCGTGACGGATGGCCGCCTGCGCCGCCGCAAGACGCGCTATCGGCACCCGGTAGGGCGAACAGGAGACATAGTTGAGCCCGACACGGTGGAAGAAATCGATCGAATCGGGGTCGCCGCCGTGTTCGCCGCAGACGCCGAGTTTGAGGTTCGGGCGGCTCTTGCGCCCCTTCTCGCACGCCATCGCGACGAGCTGTCCGACGCCTTCCTGATCGATCGACTGGAACGGATCTTTCTCAAGTATCTTGTTGTCGATGTAGACCTTGGTGAAGCGGGCGGCGTCGTCACGCGAGAAGCCGAGCGTCATCTGGGTCAGGTCGTTGGTGCCGAAGCTGAAGAACTGGGCATCCTTCGCGATCTCGTCGGCGGTCACCGCGCCGCGCGGGACCTCGATCATCGTGCCGACCATGTAGTCGACGCGGATCTTCTTCTCGGCGAAGACCTTCTCGGCGGTCTTCACGATGAGGTCGGCCTGATGGAGATATTCCTTCTTGTTGCCCACCAGCGGTATCATGATCTCGGGAAGCACCTTGACCTTCTTCTTCGCCAGTTCGCACGCCGCTTCGATGATGGCGCGCGCCTGCATTTCCGATATCTCGGGATAGGTGATGCCCAGACGACAGCCGCGGTGACCGAGCATCGGGTTGAATTCGTGGAGTTCCTCGACCTTCTCCTGCACCTGCTTGAGGGTGATGCCCATGGTCTTGGCCATCTCTTTCTGCTGGTCGAGTTCCTGCGGAAGGAATTCATGCAGGGGCGGATCGAGCAGGCGGATGGTGACCGGCAGACCTTCCATCGCCTTGAAGATGCCGAGGAAGTCCTCGCGCTGGTTCTTGATGAGTTTGGCGAGCGCCTTGCGACGGCCCTGCTCGTCGTCGGCGAGTATCATCTCGCGGACCGCAATGATGCGGTCGCCTTCGAAGAACATGTGCTCGGTGCGGGTCAGGCCGATGCCTTCGGCGCCGAAGCGGCGGGCGACGGTCGAATCGTGCGGGGTGTCGGCGTTGGTGCGGACCTTGAGGGTGCGCCGCGCGTCGGCCCAGCCCATCAGTACGCCGAATTCGCCTTCGAATTTCGCGTCCTCGGTCTTTATCTGGCCGAGGAACACTTCGCCGGTCGAACCGTCGAGCGATATCCAGTCGCCTTCCTTTATCGTGACCTTGTCGACCTTGAGGGTGCGCGCCTTGTAGTCGATGAGGAGCGCGCCGCAGCCCGATACGCAGCATTTGCCCATGCCGCGCGCCACGACCGCCGCGTGGCTGGTCATGCCGCCGCGGGCGGTAAGAATGCCCTGCGCCACCGCCATGCCGCCGATGTCCTCGGGGCTGGTCTCGATGCGGACGAGGATGACCTTCTCTTTCTTCGCGGCCCAATTTTCGGCGTCCTCGGCGTTGAAGACCACTCTGCCGGTCGCGGCGCCCGGGCTCGCCGGAAGTCCGCGCGCGACCATCTTACCCTTCCCCTTCTCGGCCTTGATGAACTGCGGGTGGAGCAGCTGGTCGAGGTCGGAAGGCTTGACGCGCAGGAGCGCCTCATCCTTGGTGATGAGCCCTTCCTTCACCATGTCGACCGCCGTCTTCACCGCCGCCGCCGCGGTCCGTTTGCCCGAACGGGTCTGGAGCATGTAGAGTTTCTTATTCTCTATCGTGAACTCGATATCCTGCATATCGCGGTAGTGCTTTTCGAGCTTCGTGTAGATCGAAACGAGCTGTTTGTAGGTCGCCGGCATATACTCCTCCAGCGAGGGATACTGCTCTTTGCGGGTCTTTTCGGGGATGTTGTTCTCGGTGGCCCACTTCTTCGAGCCCTTCACCGTCACCTGCTGGGGGGTGCGGATGCCGGCCACGACATCTTCGCCCTGCGCGTTGATGAGGTATTCGCCGTAGAAGGCGTTCTCGCCGGTGGCCGGGTTACGGGTGAAGGCGACGCCGGTGGCGCAGTCGGTGCCCATATTGCCGAAGACCATCGCCTGCACATTGACGGCGGTGCCCCATTCGGCCGGGATGTCGTTCATCTTGCGGTAGCGGATGGCGCGGTCGTTCATCCACGAACCGAACACCGCGTTGATGGCGCCCCAGAGCTGTTCCTCGGGATCGGTCGGGAACTCCTTTTTGAGGGTCTTCTTTATCGCCGCCTTGTAGCGCTTGACCAGTTCCTTGAGATCGGCGGTGGTCAGATCGAGATCGTTCTTGACCTTGCGTTCGTGCTTGAGCTGGTGCATGACCACCTCGAACGGGTCCTCTTCGTCCTTGTTCTCGGGCTTGAGCCCCATCACGACATCGCCGTACATCTGGATGAAACGGCGGTAGGAATCCCACGCGAACCGTTCGTCGCCCGGCTTCTTGATGAGCCCCTGCAGGGTATCCTCATTAAGGCCGAGGTTGAGGATAGTGTCCATCATACCGGGCATCGAGGCGCGGGCGCCCGAGCGGACCGACACGAGGAGCGGGTTCTTGGCCGAACCGAACTTCTTCCCCATCACCGATTCTATCTTCTTCAGGTTCTCCGCCACCTGCTTTTTCAGTTCGGGCGGATACTTCTTATCCATTTTGTAGTAGACGGCGCACATCTCGGTCGAGATGGTGAAACCGGCCGGCACGGGGATGCCGAGGTTGGACATCTCGGCGAGGTTGGCCCCTTTGCCGCCGAGGGTGTTCTTCATCGTGGCGTCTCCTTCGGAACCGTTGGGGCCGAAGAAATAGACATACTTGGTAGTCATAGGATCCTCCTGTTACATAGGTCAACACACATCGCGGGTGAATATATACGAATCCTAATGGAATTCAATTTAATTCGATGAGGAGGGCGTTAATTCTTCGCGCTTTCTTCGACGAGATTCATCCGGTAGGCGCGGAGCATCGCGATGAGGGCGACCACCTGTCCGAGGAGGAGCGCACCGAGAAGCGCGGCCGGTTCGTTCGCGCCGATGTGCCATGGCTCGATCGAGGCGCCGATGAGCACGCCGATACGGTCGGCAAAGAGTGCCGGGATAAGATGCCCCAGCAGAAAGCCGAGAACGACCCCCGCCACCGTGACGATGAGTGTTTCAAGCATGATAAGCAAGGCGATGGTCCCGCGGCCGATGCCGAGGATACGCAAAAGCGCCAGTTCCCGTCGCCGCGCGTCGAGCGCCATGAGCGTGATGGCGAGGATAAGCGCCGCGGCGATGAGGAGCGTCAGCCCCGCGAAGAAGGTGGCGACCAGTCCCGCCGTGTTGAAGTACTTCTGGAACGACCGGACCGCGCCGGCGGTATTGACGGCGGTAAGTCCGGGACGGCTGTATTCCTGCTGGAGTTCGAACACCTGCACCGGATTGCCGGTCCGTGCGAGCACGGCGGTCAGCATCCCGTCGGAGAGGTGGTAGCGGTCGTGGTCATGATCAGCTTCGTGGTCATGGTGGTCTTCGTGGTCTTCGTGGTCTTCGTGGTCTTCGTGGTCTTCGTGTTCCTCTTCTTCTTCCCCCTGTCCCTTATGTCCTTTGTGTCCCTTATGTCCTTTTCCCCCATGAATCTCCCACACTGCCTTGTAGGAGGTATACACCGCCGCATCCTCCGGGCCGCCGGTCGGATCAAGAACTCCCTTGACGACATAGGTGTGGTCGGCGTGTTCATGCGCCGCGTCGGCCGAGCCGCCCATCCCGTGGGTGCCGGTGAACTGCGCGCCGATATCCATGAGCAGTTGCCGCGCGACCGTCGCGCCGAGTACCGCGTCATGGCTGTCGGCCAGCGCGATGTCGCCGCGGTAGGTCGCGCCGAGGTCCTTCAGAAAGTCGCCGTTGGTCCCGATGATCGGGAAAACCCCCACCGAATCGGCGGCGGCGACGGGAAAGGCGGCCGTGACGCGCGGATCCTTCTTGAGCGTTTCGTAGGTCTCGAACGGTATCTTGCCGCGCGGTTTGTCGATATGGAAAATGGTCGAGAGGATGATCTGCGTTTCGCTCGCCCCTTCGGCGGCGACGATGAGCGGGTACTTGCGTCCCGATTCGAAGGCCTGCTTTGCGATGGCAAACGACACGATGCCGGTCACGGCGACCACGGCGAGCGCAACGGCGACCGCGAGGACCGAAACGACCGTCGCGAAGAGCCGCCCCTTGAGCGACGCGATGACGAGCGTGAAGAAGGCGTTCATTTTACGCATGGCCCGCCTCCCCGCCCAGAGCGATGGTCAGGTCGGGCTTCACGGCGCTGAAACGGCCGTCGTGCGAGGCAAGCAGTATCGTCGAGCGGCCCCGCAGGGCGAGTATCGCGTCGGCGACGATACGGGCCGAGGCGTCATCAAGGTTGGCGGTCGGTTCGTCGGCGATGATGAGCCGCGGAGAGGCCAGCAGAGCCCGCGCCACCGCTACCCGTTGCCGCTGGCCGACCGAGAGCTGATGCGGATATTTGTGCAGATGATCGCCGATGCCGAGCGCCGTCAGCGACTCAACGGCCCGCTTTTGAAGGTCGCCCTTCGCGCCGCTGCCGATGAGAATGTGCGGCAAGACCACATTGTCAATGATGGTCAGATCGCCCAGCAGATTGAAGGTCTGGAAAATATAGCCGACCTCCTTGGCGCGCCACCGGTCCCGTTCCCGCTCCGAAAGTTTCGTCAGTTCGGTCTTCCCGGCCGTTATCGTGCCGCTGTCGGGAAGAAGCAACCCCGACAGGAGATTGAAGAAGGTCGTCTTACCGGCGCCCGACGGCCCGGTGACCGCCACCAGCGCTCCCGCCGCGATATCGGCCGATATGCCGGCGATGACGCGCCGCGCACTACCCGATGGGTCGCGGAACGACTTTTCAATGTTGCTCAGGGTTATCTGCATCGGCCATCCCTTTTCTATCAAGAGGAACTTACCTTATACCGCGCCGGAAATCAAATCTCCGGTCGTCTAGTGGCCGCAACCGCCGCCGTGTCCGTGGCCGCCGCAGGTGCCGCTCATGAGCGACAGCCGTTTCTGCTTGACCAGTTCGACATTCTCCTTCACCGTCGACGCCGCAGAACGGTAGACGGCGATCCCCGCCGCGTTGAGTTTCGAGAGCGCCCCCGCGCCGATGCCGCCGAGCACGACGATATCGATCTCGTGACCCGCCAACGCCTGCAGCGGATGGCACATACCGTGCTCGTGGTGCTGATCACTGTTCTGAAGCACCTCGACCGCGAGCGTGTCGGCATCGACATTGATAAACAACGGCGCCGAACCGAAATGGTTGTAAACGACGCTGTCGAGCCCTTTGTTCTCTTCCACGGGAAAGCATACTTTCATGACTGTTTCTCCTCGGTGATGGGTTGTGTATCGTTGCAATCGTGTTCCGTTCCGCAGTAACCGCACCGTTCGTGATGGCCGCCCCGACGGTGTTCCCGCACTCCGCCGCAGCGCGGACAGCGGCAGAAATCGCCCTCGACATCGACCGAACCGCCTTCGATCAGCAGCGCCGCCCCCTCGACGATGGCCTGCGCGGTCTTCCGGCGCGCCGCTTCGATGAGCCGCGTGAAGGTCGGCCGCGAGATGTTCATCCGCTCGGCCGCCGCGGCATGTTCCAGCCCTTCGTGGTCGGCAAGCCGGATCGCCTCGAACTCGTCAAGCGACAGGACCACTTTCTTCAGATTGCGAAAGGGGACCGCGCGCGGTTTGAAGCAGATGAAAGCGGGCGGACGTCCCACCCGGCGGAATTTTCTCGGACGCGGCATTCAGCGTTCTCCTGAACAGTTCGGCGCACTATATGCACTTATGTTCATAATGTCAAGCGTCTCGTTTTTATTCCGTCTTTTTTGACAGGAACCCTTCGATACCCGCCGTGATGGCGGCGAACCGCCGGTGCGTCTCGTCGTTCTGATCGATCCCCGCCACCGGATAGCCGCCGTCGCCCGACCTGACGATGAGGGGGTCTATCGGCACCGCGCCGAGAAAGGGAACGCCGCGCTCTTCGGCAAGTTTCCGGCCGCCGTCGCTCATGAAGATATCGGTCACCTCCCCGCAGCGGGGACAGCGGAAACCCGACATGTTCTCGACAACGCCGATCACCGGCACCTTGAGTTCCTCGCAGAACGATATCGACTTGCGGACATCGACCGCGGCGACCCGCTGGGGGGTCGTGACGATCACCGCGCCGTCCACTTTCCCGATCAGTTGACAGACCGAGAGCGGCTCGTCGCCGGTCCCCGGCGGCAGATCGACCACGAGCGCATCGATATCGCCCCACGCGACATCGGCGAGGAACTGTTTGATGACATTCATCTTCATCGGGCCGCGCCAGATGACCGGATCGTCGCTTTTGTCGAGGAAGAAGCCCATCGAGATGACCTTCACCCCGTTCGCCTCGACCGGTTCGATGGCGCCGAGTCCGCCGCGCGTGCGGGCCCCTTCGAGTCCCATCATCGTCGGGATGCTCGGCCCGTGGATATCGGCGTCGAGCAGGCCCACCCTCTTCCCCTGCCGTTGCAGGGCGACCGCGATATTGACCGCGACGGTGCTCTTGCCGACACCCCCTTTCCCCGACATCACCAGTATCGTTTTTCCGATGTTCCCGTTGACCGTTACAGCATCCGACATAGCACTCTCCACAGCTGTTGTATCGCTTCGGCCGCCGGACCACCGGTCTCGACGACGCTTTTGCCCATTATCTGCGCCTCGGTGACCTTCCGGTCGTAGGGTATCCGCCCCGCGATGAAGGCCCCGTTCGCCCGCGCGGCGCTCTCTATTCTGACCGCCGTGCCGAGATTAATATCGTATTTGTTGATGCAGACCGCCGCCGGTATCCCGAAATGACGCGCGAGTTCCAGCACCCGCGCCATGTCGTGTTCCCCCGACACGGTCGGTTCGGTCACCACCAGCACCCAGTTCGCGCAGGTGAGCGACGCGATGACCGGACAGCCGATGCCGGGCGGCCCGTCGACGATGATGAGGTCACGACCGCTCTCCTCCGCCACGCGGCGCGCCTCTTTGCGCACGAGCGACACCAGTTTCCCCGAATTCTCGGCGGCGGCGGCGAGCCGCGCATGGACCATCGGACCCACCCGCGTATCGGACACCATCCACTCGCCGCAGCGGCTATCGGGGAGATCGATCGCTTTGGCCGGACAGAAACGGACGCAGACACCGCACCCCTCGCAGGCGACCGGATCGACCGCATAAACGATACGGCCGTCGATACCCTTTCTTTGGTGTATCGCGGCGAACCGGCACAGTTCGGCGCACCGCCCGCAACCGGTGCAGTCGGCGGCGCGGATGATCGCCTCGTGACCGCTGATGAATTCATGCCGCTCTTTCACCTCCGGCGCAAGGAGCAGGTGCAGATCGGCCGCATCGACATCGCAGTCGGCGACGACCGGCCTGTCAGCGAGTAGCGCGAGCGCCGCGGCGATACTCGTCTTCCCCGTTCCCCCTTTGCCGCTGATCACTACCAGTTCTTTCATCGCGCCACCTCCGTCGCGCGGCCCTTTTTCGCCGCGAGTTCTCCGACGGCTTGCCACAGTCCGGTGAAGAGCGTCCGGTATTCGGGAAGCGCCTCGACCAGCAACCGGCCGCTCGAATAGGCCTCGGCGATCCGCCGGTCGTCGGGGATGTCCAGCAACACCGGGATCCCCTCTTTCGCGCAGTAGGCATGGACCCGGCCGTCACCCATCCCGACGCGATTGACCACCACGCCGAACGGGACGCCGAGTTCCCGCACCGTCTCGACGGCGAGCGTCAGATCGTGCAGGCCGAACGGCGTCGGCTCGGTGACGAGTATCACCGCATCGGCACCCGTTACGGTCGCGATGACGGGACACGAGGTCCCCGGCGGCGCGTCGAGTATCGCCGTCACGCCGGACCCGATACGCCCTTTGACCGCCCGGATGAGCGGCGGCGCGAACGCCACTCCGACATCGATCCGGCCGGTGACGATCGTGATGTCGCCCGACCGCGCCGTTTCCAACACGCCGATGCGACGGGGCGTTTCAGTGATGGCGCCGCGCGGGCAGACGAGCATACAGCCGCCGCACCCATGACACAGTTCGGAGAACACAAGTGCCTGCGAACCGAACGAAGCGATCGCGTGATACTGGCAGAGACGGCCGCATTCGTTACAGCCGTTGCATTTCGCCGCATCGACCGCCGGCACCGGCAGGGTCACCTCGTCGGTGCGCTCTACCGCGCCGTGCAGGAAGAGGTTCGCGTTCGGCTCCTCGACATCGCAGTCGAACAGATGGACCGGCCCCGCAAGCGACCGCGCCAGATTCACCGCGACGGTGGTCTTCCCGGTCCCCCCCTTCCCCGAAGCGACCGCGATGATCATTTTCTTCTTACCAGTGGCCGTTCACATCTGCCGACTTCGCCTCGGTGAGCGACCCCGCCTTGAAACGCTTCACCGCCTCCTCGACGGTGGGCGCGTCGGTGGTGTACATTTTAACGCCGCTCGCCCGGAGTGCGCGGAACGCCTTGGGTCCGATGTGTCCCGATATCAATGCGACGGCCCCGGCCCGGACCACCGCTTCGGCCGCCTGAATGCCGGCCCCCTGCGCCGCCGCGGCGCCTGCCGCGTTGTCGACAACGGTGAATGCGTCGGTGTCAGTATCGACGATTATCAGTCTCTGCGCGCGGCCGAACCGCGGATCAACGGGCGACTGCAGGCCGTTACCGGTCGTGGTGCATGCGATCTTCATGTGATGCTCCCTAGTTGTAGGATTGTTTTATCTCCAATGACTCTTCCATCAGCGCTCCGGCGATATCCCGCATGGCCTGTTCCCGCCAGAAAGGCAGAGCATCATGCTTTTCCATGTATTTCTGAGGTATCGGGTGGGTCCCGATCACCACCGGTATCCCGTAGGCCGTTTCGATGAATTCCTTGAACCGCCGTATGTTCGGGCACGGCGGATAACCCACCACCAGACCGGTGGCGAGGTGAATGACCTCGGCGCCGTTCTTCTTCATCTCCTCGGGCACATATTCGATGTTGCCCCCCGGACAGCCGCCGCAGGAGGAATAGCCGACGACCTCCACCGGCTCGTCGGTTGCATAGCGGGAAAAACCGCCGTGCCGTTCACGCAGGGCGCGGAAACATTTACCGCCGCCGCAGGAACGGTAGCGGTCGCAGATAATGATGCCGATCTTCTTCATGACCAACTCCGTATTAGGCGGATACCGTATTTGAAGTACGCAACACCGCGAAAAAAGATAGCTGTTCGGCGACCCTCACTTTCCGCTCTTATTCTCTTGCTCCGGAGCGATACCGACATTCTTAAACCGCATCCAGCGGGTCAGGCCGGTCGCGCGGAACCAGTGACGGAACCCGCGGCCGCCGCCCTGCATCCCCGTACCCATGCCGCGACCACCGCCGCGACAGAACGCTCCGCGACCGAAAAACCCGCGGCCCGTACCTCTGCCGCTTCCACACGGCCCGAAGCCGCCGCCCGTCATCGCACCCTGCCCCATGGGGCCTGTTCCATCTCTACCCGGCATAACACACCTCCTGTTAAAGTGAACCAGTGACATCTGCTATGATATGCACATATGTTCATAATGTCAAGTGGCGTATCAAAAAATAATCTTCAATGAATTCAATAAATAGGTTTTTTCGACTTGACTAACTTAATTTGCACTCTATATCCTATTGCGTTGTTGGTCATTGTCGTTTCGAATCAGGAAACATCATCCACTGGAGGAAACCATGGAAGAGAAGATCGTCGCTATGCCCCGTATCGGAGACAAGGCCCCCGAATTTACCGCCGTCACCACGCAGGGTCCCATCAACTTCCCGAAGGACTACAGCGGCAAGTGGGTCATCCTGTTCAGCCATCCGGCCGACTTCACGCCGGTCTGCACCTCGGAGTTCATGACCTTCGCCACGATGGAAAAACAGTTCGAGGAGGCCAACTGCAAACTGGTCGGTCTGTCGGTCGACGGCCTGTTCAGTCACATCGCGTGGCTCCGCACCATCAAGGAGAAGATCCAGTACAAGGGGATGAAGGATGTCGAGGTGAAGTTCCCGCTCATCGAGGACATCACCATGGAGGTCGCCAAGAAATACGGCATGATGCAGCCGGGCGAGAGCGCCACCAAGGCGGTCCGCGCCGTCTTCTTCATCGACCCGAAAGGGATCATCCGCGCCATCATCTACTACCCGCTGAGTCTCGGCCGCAACTTCGATGAACTGTACCGCGCCCTCATCGCGATGCAGACCGCCGACGCGTTCAATGTCGCGATGCCCGCCGACTGGCGTCCCGGCGACGAGGTCATCGTCCCGCCCGCTGGTTCCTGCGGCGTCGCCAAGGAAAGAATGGACGGCAAGGACAAGGATGTTACCTGTCACGACTGGTTCTTCTGCACCAAGAAGATCGATAAGGATACCGTCCTCAAAACGGTCCTGAAGAAGTAACCGGCAATTCGTTCTGGATAATTCTGCGACTGCTATTGCTGAACGAAGGTAGTTTCTATCATAATGCGGGTACTGCTGCCGCCGCTACCGCCCGAAGGGGTCATGGTCACCGTGAAGTTGGGATAGGCTCCCTGCACGAGTGAGGCGTGCTTGCCGGTCCATTCACCACCCCACGCCCATCCGGCGTTCGGCACTACGGTCAGAGCGACCGTCGTATCTTTAGTATAGCAGACAAGTGCTCCATTCGAGGCCGCTATACCCGCCGGAGAAACATCAACATGGCCACCTTCGGGAGGTGTTACACCGAGTTTGAGAAGAAGCAGGCCTTCGGTACAGGTCGGTTCCTCTTCGGGGATAGTTCCGTCGGCAAGATAACTGCCCTCTATCATGACCTTGGTCATATCTCCTTTATTGGGAGACATGGTGACCGTGAAGTTGGGCGCCGTACCGCTCGTCAGGTCGGCATCGCGACCGCTCCATCCGTCGAAATAGTATCCGGCGCTCGGCTGAGTCGTTATGGAAACCGTCGCGCCGACGGTATAGCAGACCGGCTCGTTCTCGGTTGAAAGGCTTCCCTGTGGTGCAACGGTGGTGGTTCCCCACTGCGGGTTGGTGATGGTCATGGCGAGTTGAGCAAGACCTTCGCCGCAGACCGCTTCGGTAAGGACCTCGTCACTATCGGGCTGTACGCCATCCTCGTCAGTAGCGACGGAACCATCGTCGGCGACGAGCGGAGAATCATCGGCGCTCATCGGCGCATCATCGACGGCCATTGACGTGTCATCATCGGTCGCAACGATGTCAGTCGCCCCTCCGTTGTCGGTGTCGGTCGGAGTTGCGGTATCTTCTTCAGAGGTCGGTGAGTCATAAACATCGCCTTCTTCATCGAGGATCGTGACTTCGTCTGTGGTACAACTGATGACCAAAAACATGAGTAGCGGAAAAACGATCGCCCAGCGGCGCACGTGATGAGTCTTTGCCATGAAACCCTCCATTATGTAAGAAAACAACGGCCATAGGACGAAACCGACACCATGAAAGTTCCAACAAACATCAGAAATAAGCGGTCACCAGAAGCTTGAGTCCCATACTGTCAGGAGACGATGGACCTTCCGCGAGGTTCATGAAAAAAAGTACGGCCGGCTTGACATAACCGGCGATAAGATATCCGCCCCCCGCCTCCAATCGCGTCTGAAATAGTTCATAGCTCCACTTTCCCGGCGGCTGGAACTGATCATCGAACTTGAGATGCAGTCGCGCATAGAGATTCAAGCCGACGATAGGGAAACTCTGTATCTCGAAAAAGGGCCACACCGGCAGATACCAGTCTTCGCCGGGATGCTTCTCAATGAGGAGGAAACTACCCGCCGAAAGCGAAAGCTGGCGATCAAGCAACCACTGTCGTACCTGAAGAGCGAGATAACGGTTGACATAACGAACATCTTCTTTGGGGAAAGAATATTCTTCGTAGAACCATGCGAACAAGTCGGTGTTGGTCGTAAAGTTCCAGCGCCCTTTCAAGTAAAACGCCAGACGATCCTTCTCGTTCAGAAAATCAGATTCGTCCCGTTTGTAGTATACCGCATAAGAAAGGTACAAACTCTTATCGAGGAACAGTTCCTCTCCACGCAAGCCGCCACGGAACCGCAAGAAATTGAAGGTATCCTGCTCATTGAGATCATCGCTATAAAAGAATCCCACAAACGGCTCCAATGCCGGGAAAATACGATAACTCACCTCTCCGTAGGTGAAGAAGTCGGTATCGCGCATATTGCCGGTACCCAGCGCAGCCGCCACTTCGTAGGATTGACTGCTCACCCCCAGCGTCGTTGAAACACGCAGATCCTTGAGCGGGGCCGACTTCAGATATAGTTCTTGATGAATATGATCGCCTCGGTAGCCACCCAAGATCGCGGGCCCTTGGAACATGATCTTCGAGTAGTCGCCCGAATTGTCCGAAATAGTGGCATAGGTCACCGTTCCCAGCTTGACCTTCGGCCAGTCGTATTGCATTATCAATCTACCGCGCCCCAGAAGATAACTTGTCTCGACAAGGTTGGTCATGTCTTTCTCGGGAAAGCCGTGCAGGAAGAACAGATCACCGCCGATGGTGAAGTTATCGACTGGTTCATAGGCCGCACGGCCGCTCAGAAAATAGTAACCCGGTGCGGTCGGATCGGCCGATTTCGACTCGACAAAGGGGGCATAGCCGCCTAGCGTCACATCGCTGCCGGCAGAAAGAGCCACAAAGAAAAAAAGAATGGGCATCATCAGGATTAGCCGTCTCATTGTGGCCTCCCGGTGATCGCTTGATAGGGACATTCACGGACGCAGATGCCGCACTGGGTACACTTGTCGGGGTCAAGTATGGGAGTATCCTCGGGACCGTAGAAATGTATCGCATCGTAGGGGCAGACCCGCTCACAGACACGACAGGTCGAACCGACACACCGATCTTTGTTGATGGTAACGGGAGTGTCGAGCGAGGGATCCATTCCGCAGGCGGACAGAAGCCCGCCGAGCAAAAGCGTACAGAGGAGAAGCCTCATTGCTTCACCTCCCGTTCGACCGGAGCACTGAAGGGACACGCCTTGGCACACAAAGCACAATTGACGCATTTCTCGGGGTCTATAACCGCCTTACCCATCATCAAGCGTATCGCCTTGGTGGGGCAGACCGGGATACAAATACGGCAACCGGTGCACCGCGATGAATCCATATAATACACCGTTTTTACGGGATCTTCCGGAGTCGCTACCTTCTCGATATCTTTTGCTCTTTGTTTCTTTGCAGGAGTAGTAACAAACTCATCCTTCTCTTCGGCATCTTTTTCTATGGGCGCAGAGGGGGAAGTAGCAAACTCATCTTCTTCAGGGTCTGCTTCCGGTTCAGCTTCTACTTTTTTTTTTCAGTTTTCGGCGGATGGATCGCCTTGGTAGGGCATTTAGGAACACAGAGGCCGCAGTTGACGCACTTTTCGGGATCAATTACCGCCTTTTTGCCCTGCATCGTGATAGCCTTCGTCGGACAAGACTGTACACAGAGGGTACACCCGATGCAGCCCTTCGCATCGACGGTATGCTTCTTTTCCTTCGCGGCATAGAGCACCCCCGCTAACAGCCCGATCATCAAAAGGAGAATCAGTTTTTTCCACATGAGCAACACCTGTCTATCCGTTATTTCTTATATATCGCATCTCGTGGGCAATAGTTCACGCATTTGCCGCAACCGGTACATTTTTCGGGATCGATGACCGCTTTGCCTGCCACCATTGAAATGGCATTGACATCGCATGCGGGCAGACATTTTGCACAGCCGTTACATTTCGACGCATTCACCGCATAGACCGGCGTAGTAACCACTTGCTGACACGCGGCGATATCCCAGCCGGTGCAATCGGGACGGCATGAGGCGGTCCCGGTATAATCGGCACCCATTATATCGGTGCAGGGCACTGTGCCGCCGTCACAGGTCTCCCCCGACTCGGCCATACCGTTCCCACATTGGGGACCGGCAGGGATGTCGATATCGGCATGTTCTTCATCGGTTGGGTGCTCTTCGTCGGTCGGATGCTGCTCATCCGGAATATCACTACTATCGACGGTAGTATCCGGCAACTCACCGGTATCGGTCGGAATCTGCTCATCTGAAACGGGCGTTTCATCGATCTGTGGTGTCTGATCGGATTCTTCCGTGTCGGGCTGGTTGATCCCCAGCACCTTGTCCCGCTCGAAGTTATCGCCGCATCCGGCAAGAATAAGAAATATCAACACGATCAACAGGCGGTACATACTCTCCCCTGCTTCCCTTGCGCGAAGCATTATATCCCTTTTGACGCACGACTTGCCAAAAGAGTTCCAAAAAAATTACATTATTCTTTCAACGCTTGGTTAAAGGCTTCGCGTCGATGTGATGAATTGTAAATGATGTCAATATATTGACTGATCGAGAAAGAATGAATCACTTTTTTGCCAAAGGCGCGTTATGCACTTATGTTCATAATGTCAAGGAGAATTATTCCGTGACGGCACGCCAACTCATGAGCGATCCGGCTATCAGCACCACACAGCCGATCCAGAGAGACGCCGATGGTACGACCGCGAGGTAGAAGGCGGCGAAGAGGGTCGAGAGGAGCGGTGTCAGATAGGAGGCGGCCGCCACCAGCACCACATCGCCCTTGCGCATGGCGGTATCCCAGAATTCATAGCCGAGGAAGGTGGCGGTACCGAGGAAGAGCAGTTCACCGATGACCGGCGCACTCCACTGTCGCGGTTCGTCGGCGGCAAGCGAAAGGAAGAAGAGCACCAGCGCGGTGACCGGAAGAAAAAGGGCCACCGCCCCCTCGCCCGCCGCACCGCCCCATTTCCGGGCGAGCACCGAATAGAGCGCCCACACGACCGCCGCCAAAGCGCCGTACAAATAGATAAACGGCGACCGCATCAGGTTAGCGGTGAGTCCGGGCCACGACAGGTCGGCTCCCTGCGCGAGGACAAGGTATATCCCGACGAGGGCAAGCAGTGTTCCGGGGATGAGCGGCCAACGCCCCTTCCGCCCGAGGAAGACGACGGTCCCGAGGAGCGTCAGCACCGGCCAGAGATAGTTGAGCAGTCCCACCGCCAACACCTGTTCGCGGTTGACCGCGCCGCCGACGGCAAGATAGAAGAAAAGCATGTAGGCGACAAACAGCGCGCCGCACCCGAAGAGATAGCGACGGGAGTTGCCGGTGAAAATGGTCCGGTGGCCGCCACGCAGGAAAAGTGCCGTGAGCGCGAGCGTGCCACTGACCGCATAGACCGCCGTCGCCGCCGTGAGCGGTCCCAGCCGTTCCGAGAGGCTCCGGGCGACCGCCACGGTGACGCTCCAGAGCAGTATCGCGGCGAATCCTTGCAGGGTGGCGGTATTTCTCATCGCGTTAGAACGGGACCTGACAGGCGGTCAGAACCTCGGTGGGGACCGTCAGCCCCGACCGGGCGGCGGCGGCGGCAAAAACGGCGCAGACCGAACTGTTCACCCCTTCGGAAAAGGGTATCACATTGCCCGCGACCACCACGCCGATATGATGTTCCGCGTCCCACAGAAAGGCGGTCGTAGTGCCGGTGGAGGTACCATTCTTCTTATATAATGTATAATCGCCGCTCGCGATGACGCCAAGGCCAAGTCCTTGATCGACCGGCACCCCGGAGACCTCACGGTGGAAGAGTTTCTGCGTGGCGAGCGCGAGCGCCGCGGTCGTCGTCGCGTCGGGCGGCTCATCGATACCGGCAAATACGCGGAGCAGACGGCCGAGGTCGGCGGCGTTCGAGTAGAGGAAACCGTCGCCGGTGAAGATCGGCGTGATGACCGGTCGGGTCGCCGGCACCAGTTGCGGACCGGCATGACCGTAAAAAAGATTCTCTTTCTGCGCTTGGGTCAGATAGGCAGGGTCTACGGTGTTCTCAAGCCCCATCGTCTGGGCAAGATCAACGACAACATCGCTGTAGGCGAACGCATAGACCGTTTCTATGACCTGCTGGGCAAGGGCGAAACCGAAGTCGGAATAGCCGTAGGTAGTCCCCGGCACGGCCGTTATCGTCGTCGCGGCAAGATCGGTGATCAGATCATTGAGCGTATAGCCCTCCCACGCGGCATACATATCGTCCAGACCGGCGACCGCGTCGAGCGATGCCTGCAGGGTCGCCGGATAGTGCGGCAGGCCCGTGGTGTGGGTCAGGAGCTGTTCGACCGTGAACGGTTCACCGCCGGGACCGGTGGGAGCGGTCAACCCCTGCGGCAGATGCGACGCGGCGCTATCGGCGAGAGCCAGTTCACCCGCGACGACCTTCCGGGCGATAAGGTGAGCGGTGAGCATTTTCGATACCGACCCGATGACCCAGAGTTCGTCGCCCGTCGGCGGGGCCGTCGTCCCCTTTTCCCGCGCTCCGAAGGTGCAGGTCTCCGAGATATCGCCGCTTTCGACCCGGACGATCATCCCGATCGCCTTATCGGCAACGCCTGTCTCATCGATGTAGGGGGTCACGATCGCCGACAACTCCTCGCAAAGCGGTACGGTGTCGCCGTCGGGCAACAGGGTATCTTCGTCTCCGCTCAAATCAGGCAGGTCAGGCTGATCGGTCTGATCGTCATTCACCATCTCATCGACCTGCGCGGTGATATCATCGTCGTTGGTCGGTTTCGTGCCGCCGCCGTCGCAGGCCACGAACAGTGCGCTGACGAACAGGAACAGAAAAAACATCGAATATCGCATCTAACGGACCTCCGCGTCTCCGACCACACCGGCAGTGTCGCCGCTTCGCGAAAAAAGGCAAGAAAGTACCTTGACGCGCAATGCGCATAAGATAGAATGAACTCGCACCATGAGGCATGTCGATCCATGAATCTCATTCCCGGTCCCCACATCTCTTACCGAGCCTACCCCGACCGGACGATACTCATCGATCACCGCACCGCCACGACCTACGAACTGAACGACGCGGCGGGAGAGACACTCGACCGGCTCGAACGGGGCGAAGCGCCGCTTGCGGGCGAACAGGAATTCGTGGATGAACTGCGCGATCTCGGCATCTTTGATACCGCGCCGCGACCGATCCCGTCTGTTGCGCCGTCGGAGGGAGCGGCACCGACCATCACCGACGAGATATTCACCGCGCTCAAACGCTACGGCGAAACGCACTGCATCCCCGTCGCCGCGACCTTCTCGGTGACCTACCGCTGTCCACTCGCCTGCCATCACTGCTTTTTCGACAAAAAACCGCCGACCGCCGCGGGCGAACTGACGCTCGCCGAGATAGAGACTATCTTCGACCAACTACGCGATGCCGGGACGCTCTACCTCACCTTCACCGGCGGCGAGCCGTTCCTGCGCCACGACCTCCTCGACATCGTCGCGGCGGGACGAAAGCGGCGGTTCGCCGTATCGCTACTGACCTCAGGATACCTCTGCGACGAGCCGACGCTTGACAAGCTCGCGGCCTTGTGGCCCGAAAGCGTGCAGGTGTCGCTCTACGGACCGGACGGCGCGACGCACGACCGTTTCACCGGCGTTTCCGGGTCGTTCGACCGGGCCATCGCAACTCTGCGTGGTCTGCGCGACCGGGGCGTTTCCGTCACGGCGGCGGTATCGATCAACACGCTGACCGCGCCGACGGTACGGGAACTCGCCGCCCTGCTCCGCGCCGAGACGATACCGCTCTCCTGCAATATCACGATGCTCCCTTCGCGCGGCGGCGTCACCAACCCCACGGCGCTCAATATCCCCGAGGAGGAACTCGCCGCGCTCATTGCCGATCTCGCCATCCCGCACGGCGACCGGCTCGCCGGAAAAGGGCCCGATGATGCCCCCTGCGCCGCCGCCCGGTCGGTCGTCGCGATAGATCCCTACGGAACGGTGCTCCCCTGCCACGAACTGGAATTTCCCGCCGGCTCTCTACGCGACAAGTCCTTCGCCGAATTGTGGCGCGCCCTCCCCTTCGAGAACCTGCGACGGCTACGGTTCGGCGACCTTGTCGACTGTCCCGACTGCCGCTACCGAGCGGTCTGTGGCCGCTGTCCCGCACTCGCCCTGCGGACGGGCGCTACGATCACCGGCCATGCAGCACTCGACTGCCGTGCGGCGCGGGCATTTTCGACAGCGGGCAAAAATAGTGTTTGACTTGTCTGAAAAGTAGTTCTATACTGACCCGTTATGAGTCAACAACGGCGAGGTATCTGCAATGACGAAGAAACCGGTCATCGTGAAGAAAGAAACGGCGAAGCCGACCACCACCACCGATCAGTGTCAGTACTGCACCGGCAAACGTATCTGCTGAACGTCATTCGACGAATTCGACCAATTCAACCGTAGGCCGTATTTTCTTGAATCGCGCTATCTCTTTTTTGCTCACCTTCGTTTCGGCGACGATCACCGTCTGGAGTTTCTCCAGTTTCTCAAGCGGCTTGAGCGACGCGACCGGCGTGTTGCGCAGATCGAGATAACGCAGGTCGGCCATCCCCGAGAATATCGACGCATCTTTTATCTTGAGTCCCCAGAGTTTCAGTTTCTGCGCGTTCTTGAATTTCGTTAGGACCGTCACATCGGGTATCAGCGTGTTGCAGAGATCGAGATAGGTCACCCGCTCGGCATAACCATAGAGTGGCGCGACATCGGGCACCTTCGTCGAGCAGAGGACCACCTCGGCAAGCGCCGGATGATCGGCAAGCGGTGTGATATCGGCAACCGGCGCCATGAGAACGTCGAGCGCAAAAAGGTTCTTCATCGCGGCGACCGGCTTCAGATCGCTTATCTGCGTCATCTTCGCGTCGATGCGGCGCAGTTTCGGCAGATCCTTCACCGGCGACAAGTCGGTCACTCCGGTCCCCCAGATCGTCAGTTCCTCGAGATTCTTGAGCCCCGCCAGCGGCGTCAGGTCCTTGATGCCCGCCGAGAAACGTAGATCGAGTTTCCGCAAGTTCGGCATCTTGGCGAATGGCGTAAGGGTGTCGAGTTTCGAGAAACCGACGAAGAAATTGTCGAGATGGGCGCATTTTTCGATATCGGCCGCCGTAAGATCCTTCATCGCCCCCATCGTGACGATGTACCATTTCTCGAACTCTTCGCCGTGCGCCTTGCCCCAATCCTCCCAGTACTCGTCGCCCCACGGTGGGACAAAACGATTGCAGTCGGCGGGCGGCGTCTGTTCCTTCACCGGTGCCGGTGCGCTCTGCACAACGGGCGGTTGATCCTTCGTACAACCCAGTAGCGAAAGCATCAGCACCATCATGATCGCGATCTTTTTCATCTGAACCTCCTTTATCTTTTCACGACTCACTTCTCACTACTCACAGGAATACCAGCCATTCGGGCTTGAAAACGAGGAGCAGACCGAGCAGGAACATCAGTGACCCGCTGATGAGTTTGAGCACGCGGGCATGGCGTTCTTCGAGCCGGAATTTCTGCATCGAGAACATGAACAGGGCGACGATGAGGGCGAGCGGTATCACATAGTAGATATTGTAGAGCGCCATATAGCCGTATTTGGCCGCCGTGCCGAGTTCCTGTATCGACAGGACGCGGGTGTAGATGGCGGGAAGACCGATGGTACAGCCCAGTTCAATGAGATTGACGAAAAAGGCGAGCGCGACGGTCCCGGCGAAGGCGAGCGCCATGTTCTTCGAACCGAGGATACCGCGCATCTTGTCATAGAGCTTCCCCTTGGCCGATTCGGGTATCATGAGGCTGATCCCTTTTTTGAAAAAGAAGAAATCTTTCATGTTGATGAGCCCCATGACGAGGGCGACGATGCCGAGCAGCACCGTGGCGGCCGTCGTGATGCCGACGAACATGAAGATGTTGAGCCACGCGGTCATGAAAAGAAAGTAGACGATGCCCGAAGAGACGACGAAAACGCTCCCGATCATCAGAAGCATTCCGCGGCTTTTGGTGTTCACCAGCAGGGTCAGCAGGAACATCAGCACCCACATGGCGCAGGGGTTGATCCCGTCGAGCAGACCGATGAGGAAGGTGAAGGAGGGAAGCGATATGACCCGCGCGTCGAGCGTACCGATGAAAGGGATGGTGACCGTCGTCACCGGGCCGCGGTCACGCTTGCCGCCCGACAGATGGTCCTCGATCATCTCTTCTATCTCCCCTTCGTTCACCCCCGGCTCGAAGGCGCCGACGTAGCGGTCGCCCAGCACGAAGGTCGGCGTACCGGGGTTTTCGATGCCGAGCAGTTCCACCTTGCGCTTGAACAGCGCCATATTCTCTTCGTTGCGGATGATCTCGAGCCGTTTGAAGAGTATCTGCGGGTAGCGCCGCTCCCACTCGTTCATGAAGGGGCGCGCCTTGCGGCAGTGGGGACATTTGTAGGAGTAGAAAAAGTAGAAGGTGCCGTCGCCCGCCGTCTCGCGGTACTTGGATACGATGCCGGTCACCTTTTCGCGGAACGCCGGATCGTCCGGCTCCCAGCCGACCGCATGACGACCACCGAGGGTGAACAGCGGCACGAGCGGTTTTTCCATCTCGAACTCATCGAGCGCCTCGCGGAACAGGGCGGTATCTGCGGCCGAGGCGTTCACCTCGACCTCTTTGAAGGTCACCTCTTTATTCTGCGCCGCCAATTCACGGACGAAATTCAGCGCCTCGACAGACCGGGCGCTTTTCTGCGAGTAAAAGGTGTAGAACACGCTATCGTCGAGCGCCGCGGTGAGGGAGGTCACACCGAGCAGAAGAAGGAGAAAAAGAAGCTGTCTCATGGCGTCCCCCTCTCCTTACAGCACCGGAAACCGGCATACAGTTCGGTCCAGCCGGCGGCGAAGGTGCATTTGAGCCGGTCCGATGCTCCGGCGCAGTTGAAGGCGCCCCCCTTTATCACGAAACCGCCCATGCCGTTGTCGACCGCCTCCCACACATTGCCGTTGACATCAAAAAGACCGTCACCCGCGGTGCAGTTCGGGAACGAGCCGGTCGGCACGACATGAAAACAGTTGTAGGTATAGCCGCAGTTGGCGGCGGTACTGCACGGATCGATACCGTTGGCGGCGCAGTGATCGTCGCAGAAGACATCGACATTGTTGCAGGTCTCGCGGTCGTAGGTGTTCCCAAAGTGGTAGACGCGCTGTTCGGGCCCTTCGCAGGCCGCCGTCCATTCGCCGACCGAGCAAAGCCGTTTTCCCGCCGCCGCGCAGGCCGCCTTGAAGGTCGCCAGCGCCGCAGTATTCATCGGATTGACCATCCACGGCAGGACGCCGGGAACCGAATATGCCTGCGCCCCGTCGCTCCCCTGCTCCGTCGCGGTCGCATCGCCGCGCGACGCCTCATAGCGGTCCACGCAGATATTCCCTATTTCTGCCATATCGGCGGGACAGCCGGCCGTCACATCGATGTCGGGCGCCGCATCGTCGGTCACCGGCGGCGCATCATCGGCAACGGCTGCATCGACATCGACGGGAGCCTCGAACTCCGGGACAACCTCGTCGCTCAGGATAGCGTCATCATCTGGAATATCGGCCGTATCGGCGTCGCTCACCGCCGTGTCGATCATGTCGGAATCTATGGCGCTCTCCGCCTCGGGCATCGTCCCCTCCCCATCGGGAACGACCCCATCGGCATCAGTACCCGCCGCCGCGTCAAAGTCGAATACGACGCCCGTATCGTAATAGGTCGTCTGCTCGCCGTCGTCACAGGCACAGAGCAGGAGAGCCGCGCCGAAAAGAAGTATCATCCATTCGCGCATCGTCATCTTTCCCCCCTCCCTAGCGATCCTTGCAGCACCGGAACCCGGCGTACAGTTCGGTCCAGCCGGCGGCGAACGAACATTTCAGCCGGTCGGACGCTCCGGCGCAATTGAAGGCGCCCCCTTTTATCACGAAACCCCCTTGCCCATTGTCGACCGCCTCCCAGACATTGCCGTTGACATCGTACAGGCCGTCGCCCGCGGTGCAGTTCGGGAACGAACCGGTCGGCACGGCGCGGAAACAGTTGTACTCGTAGCCGCAATTGGCGGCTGTGTTGCATTGAGCGAGGTTGTTCTCGGCGCAGTGGTCGTCGCAAAAGACATCGACATTGTTGCAGGTCTCGCGGTCGTAGGTGTTCCCGAAGTGGTAGACGCGCTGTTCGGGCCCTTCGCAGGCCGCCGTCCACTCCCCCGCTCCGCACAGATGCTTCCCCGCCGCCGCGCAGGCCGCCTTGAAGGTCGCCAGCGCCGTATCATTCATCGGGTTGACCATCCACGGCAGGACGCCGGGAACCGAATATGCCTGCGCCCCGTCGCTCCCCTGCTCCGTCGCGGTCGCATCGCCGCGCGACGCCTCATAGCGGTCGACACAGATATTCCCGATCGGCGCCATGTCGGCGGGACAGGGGAGCAGATCGGCGTCGGCATGCTCATTGTCCAGAGGGGTCGTCGTCTCGCCCGGGTCGCAGGCAACGGCAAAAAGAGCAAGAAAGAGAACGCATGGGGTGATGAACGAACGCATCGGACCTCCCTAGAACCGTTGTGTTGCGAGTACCCGCGCCGTGTGCCGCGGACCGTTCATGTCGTAGTAATCACCCTTCCCCAGCGAGCTTATCGTGTATTCGAACGCATATTCCGCCGAGAGATCGAAGGAATCGGTAAGGGCGAAGCGGAACTCCGCCGACGGCGCGACGACGAACTCTATCCGTCGCTTTTCCTTGAGCGCCGCGAGAGTCGCCCCCCGGTCCTTCGCGAAGGCGTAACGATGTATCGCCGAGAAACGGCCGATGACCGAAAAACGCTGGGCGACATAGGAGACCTTGGCAAAGAGCGCCTGCTCGAAGTGTTCGTTGCAGGCCGTAAGAGCGATGTAGCCCGACTCGGCCAGTCCCGCGATATCGTACAGACCCGCCTCTTCGCGCAGAGACACACCGGCGCGGTAGCCGCCGCCCAGCGTCCCGGCATCGTCGTCGAAATACCAGCGCACCGCCCCCTGCAGGAAGAAATCGGGACCGCGGAGATAGCTGACATCGGCACGCAGGCCGTGTTGGTAGGCGGCGGTCAGAGTGACCAGCCACTCCAGCGTTTCTCCGTGCGGTATCACCAGTTCGGCGTAGCTATCGAAAGAACCGAAATAGGGTTCCGGCGCAAAACGGTCGATGAGTGAAAGTCCTCCCGCCCCGCCCAGATCGAGTTCGACCGGGCCGAGGTCGCGGTACCAGTCGGCGGTCGCCTCGAGCGCCATCCGGGTATAGCGGCCGTCGTAGGCGGGCAGAAGATCGTAGAGGAACGAAGCGCCGAACGACGCCTCTTCGAAAAGGGTCATCTCACCCTGCGCATCGACCAGCAGGTCAGCCGCCCCCAGACGGCCGCCGACAACGCCCTGCGAGCGCGCCACATCGCTTTCATAGCCGCCCCCCAGCGCCACCGAACCGCCGAAAGAGAGGGCTGCGACCTCTTCTTCCGCCTCTTCCGCCTCCTCCCCGGCAAGGCACAGGAGCGGCGCAAGGATAAGGAACAACGCCGTCAGACCTTGCATTTGCCCTTACCCGATTTCTGCTGTTTCTTCTTCCGTTCCTCTTTACGCTCCTTCTTGCGCTCTTCGCGCCGTTTCTCTTCGGTATCTTTCGCCGCATCCGACGGCGCCGGTTCGAGCACCACCTCGTCGGCGGCGGGAGGCGCGGGGGGCGTCACCGGCGGCCTCACCACATCGGCATCGCTCGCGATCAGGAAAAAAGGAAAAGAAAACAGCAGGAAAAGAACGTTCCTGAACCGCAGAAAAAGGGACATGCTGGAACTCCTTATGAACTGAACAGGTATTTCGAGGCGAATTCGGGGTTGCTGGTGACATTGACACCGAGTTTGCGCAAGCCTGCTTCATCGCCGGGGCTCGGCATGTGGGTCAGGTGCACTTCACAGCCGCGCAGTTCCTTGAGCTTCTCGAGAGCGACCGACGCCGACGGGTTGAAGGTGGCGCTGATGGAGAGGCAGATGAGCGTCTCTTCGAGGTCCAGACTGGGCGAGCGGCCGTTGCAGATATCTTTCTTGAGGTGGCCGATGGAGCCGGTTATCGTCGCGGGAAGGAGGTCTATCTCCTTCGGGATGCGCGCCAGATGCTTCACGGCGTTGAGTATCAGCGCCGAGGCGGCGTGCATAAGCGGCGAGTTGTTGCCGGTGATGATGGCGCCGTCCTTGAGTTCCAGCGCCGCGCCGCAGTAGATTCCGTCGTTCCCCTTGTTGCGCGTCTTGGCCTCTTCGGCCGCCTGCATCGCGGGAGCCACGACCACCCGGGCGGCGGGAGAAGCGCCGACATCCTTCATGATGACCTCGGCCCGTTCGACCGTCTCGCGGTTGACCAGCCCCAGCGCGTATTCGCAGGAATAGCGGTAGTAGCGCCGGACGATCTCCTGCCGCGAGGCCTCGGTGACCGCCGCATCGTCGACGATACCGAACCCGGCGCGGTTGACCCCCATGTCGGTGGGCGACTGGTAGTGCGACGGCTGGCCGGTGATCTTCTCGATGATCCGTTTGAGCAGCGGGAAGGCCTCGACATCGCGGTTGTAGTTGACCGAATATTCCTTGTGCGCCTCCAGATGGAAGTGGTCGATGACATTGACATCGCGCAGTTCGCAGGTGGCCGATTCGTAGGCGACATTCACCATATGCTTGAGCGGCAGGTTCCATATCGGGAAGGTCTCGAACTTCGCGTAACCGGCGTTCACGCCGCGCAGATGTTCATGATAAAGCTGGGAAAGGCAGGTGGCGAGTTTGCCGCTGCCGGGACCGGGGCCGGTCACTACGATGATCGGCTTCTGCGTCTCGATATAGGGATTCGCGCCGTAGCCTTCGGCGCTGACGATGGTATCGACATCGGTCGGATAGCCCTTGGTGAAGCGGTGGGTGTAGACCGTCATGCCGCGCCGCTCCAGCTTGTTCTTGAAGGCCACCGCCGCCGGCTGGTTCTCGAAGCGCGTTATCACGACGGCGCGCACCGTCAGCCCCCATTCGCGGTAATCGTCGATGGTACGCAGGGCGTCGGCGTCGTAGGTGATGCCGAAGTCGGCGCGCATCTTCTTCTTCTCGATGTCGCCGGCGTAGATGGCGAGTATGATCTCGGCGTCGTCCTTGAGTTTCTGGAGGAGCCGCATCTTGACATTCGGGTCGAAGCCGGGCAGAACGCGCGCGGCGTGATAGTCGAACAGTATCTTGCCGCCGAACTCGAGATAGAGTTTGTTGTTGAAGCGCTTCACCCGCTTGAGGATCTCTTCGGACTGCTCCGTGAGGTACTTCTCATTGTCGAACCCGATCCGTTTTGCCATCTGTCGCTCCGTTATGTTTATGATCGAACGAACATCATGCCCCACACCATAGCGTTACGCACCGCAAATGCAACTTTTGGGGGTTGGTTGGAAGGTCTCTATTGTTCCTTGAACGAATCGAACGCCACCACATCGCGGCGCAGTGGCGCCGGTGTTTTTGAGGTGATGGTGCGAATGAGAAATACGGCCGCCTTGGGAAAGTGCTCCTTGAAGGCGTTCGCGTTCCCCGGTTCGTTCTCGAATATCGCGACCACTTCGCGGCCGAGGTTCTTGATATCGGCGAAAGCGTCGAGTTTGAACAGGAAGTCATCCATCTCGAAACGCGGCTTGAGGTGCATGATGGTACGGTCATCCATCGGGAAGTTGTGTTTCGCGAACGATGCGCGGGTCCCCTTCCCCATCCCCGGTTCGTCGCGGCCCGACAGATAATAGATCGTCGCCCCCGCCGCGTGGAGGTCGTAGACATAGTCGGCCGCGCCGGGATAGGGCTCGTCGTAGAGCACATATTCGTCGGTGAAGAAGCGGACCTTCCAGAAATCGTTCATCTTGGCGAGCACCTCTTCGTTGGCATACCCGGCGCGCCGCAGATCGTCCATGATGGTGTAGCCCATGTCGCAGTGGCAGAGTTTCGCGACGAACGGTCCCATGTCGGGATAGGTCAGCACCGCCTCCTGCAGGATGCGGTAGTTGCGCTGGCCCGTGTTCATCAGCGTCGAATCGATGTCAAACACGCACAGCGGTCGCTCGACCGTCCGAACGATGTCGAGAACCTGCGCTATCTTCTTCAGGGTCATCAATGACCTCCCGCCCGACCGGGCTTCGCGTTCCATATCCGTAAGAGTAACAGCGTCCCCGCCACCCCGAACGGCAGGAGGAACACCGGCCAGAAGGCCCAGTCGCGGGTCGTTATGTAACCGAGCGACAGCGACTGGAGCCCGGTGCCGAGGTAGACGAACCCGTCGATCACCCCCACCGCCGTCGCCGCCCCCTTCCGGCCGCCGAAATCCATCGTCGCGGTCCCCGACAGCAGTCCGTGCGTCCCGATGACGGCGATCGACATCAGGAAAACGAGCGCCCCGAGAAGCCAGCCGTTTGCAAGCGCGACTATCATGACGCCGGTGCAGAGGATGAGCGTGCCGTAGAGGAACACCGCCGCCGGTGCGCGCCGCGACTGGAAGAGCCTGTCCGACACGATCCCCGCCACATTGCCGCCGATGATGCCGGCGATCATGAGGAGCAGACCCCAGTGGTCGAGCATGAAGCCGAACCCGGCTGTCACCCCCGCGGTTATCTGTTCTTTGGCGTATATCGGGAACCAGTGCATGACGCCGTTGCGCAGGACGCCGGTGCAGAACTCTATCGCCGCGATGGTCAGTATCACCGGATGGGTCAGTATCCGTTTATACAGTTGAAGCGGCGAAAGCTTTTCATCGAGGTTCTCCCCGGCGCTCGCATCGTCCGTCTCGAAATCGGTGAAACCCGCCTGCGCCGGACGGTCGCGTAGCAGGAACCATTCGACGACGAAGATGACCGCCAGCAGCGTCGCGGGCGAAAGGAACACCCACCACAGCGCGTCGCCGCCGCCGAACCCCCGCCCCGCGACCAGCGGCGAGGCGATGATGGCGGCCGACACATCAAAGGCGAGATAGATGCCCGAGGCGATCATGATGCCGAAGATGCCCGAGAAGGTGCCGCGCTCGGTGAGACCGAACCAGTTGGCGTTGACCTTGACTATCGAGACGGCGCCGTAACTCTGGAAATACATGTTGACCGCATAGAGCGCGATATAGACAGTGCGCAGCGGCGCCGATGCCGGGTCGGGCAGTCCCAGCACATACCACAGATAGAGGCCCATCAGCAGGTTCGCGAGCGCCGCCCCCGCCACGCCGATGAGCATGCCGCGCTTGCCGCCGATGCGGTCAACCAGCGGCCCGTTGAGAAGGAACGAGAAGGCATAGACCACCGCGCCGATGCCGAAGATGTCGCCGAAGTCGGCCTTGGTCATCAGGTCGCCCAGCGCGTTCTTGGAAACGGTCAGGTTGTAGCGCCCCATGTAGAGCAGGGCATAGGCCAGACCGAGCGGGAACCAGTTGAAGAACCGCCGCCGCCGGAACGCCGGACTGTGGAGTGTTGCGTGATCGCTCACGGTACGGATATCGTGCGGTAGTAGATGCGGCCGGTTGCCTTGATGTCGGCGGTGACCGAGGGATCGACCGAGATATTGATGCGGTATTCGATCCCGTTCTCGCCCGGCTCGTTCTTGGCCGCCTCATCGACGAACGCATAGTAGAACTTGTAGCCCTTCCCGTTATCCTCCGGATGGAATATCGATATCGGCGATTCGGTGAACTGGTGCGGGAAATAGTAGATACTGCCGGTGTCGAACACGACGGTGACATTCGGATAGCCGGGCATCTGCGGGGTTTTGGCCATCTCGTCGCCCGCCCAACGGATCTCCAGCAGCATCTTGGCGTGGGTCATCTTGTCGGCGTCGCGTTTACCCGCCACATCGAAGGTGGAAAGCTCCCAGACCGGTTTGCGGTCGCTCACCACCCCCGACCGCTGGATGGTGCGGTATTCGCCGTCCGCATCGTCGACATCCCACGACTCCTCATAGCTCCAGTCGACCCCCAACTGAGGGATACGCGCCTTCACCACCCCGAACGACTCATGGAACCAGAATTCACCGGTGAGCGGGATATTCTTCACGATGGTGGGCAGGCCGTCGCCCGCCAGCGTCCCCGCCGCCGTAACATGGGTGCACTGATTCACGGTGCCCGCCTGCGTGGCGACGCTTTCGTCGTGCGACACGATCTTATACGTACCCTGCACGGCGACGGTATAGGTACCGGTGACATCGGGCAGCGTGCCGGTATAGGTCGTATCGACCGGCTGTTCCTCGCCGACCGGCGCCTCCATGTCGATGGTGAAAGCGGGCGTGACCGTTCCGGCGATGCGGTTGTCGTGGTAGTTACCGCCCACGATGGTCACCTTTCCGTCCTTCCCCATCGGGAACGGGGTGACCCAAAGTTCGGTGTTGGTCGCCGCGACATTGTCGGGCTGGTTCTCGGCGTTGGCATGGCTTATCAGATAACGCTGATATTCGGCGCCGCTCACCGTGGTCGTTCCCACGATACGACCAATGACCGATTTCACATTCATACCGCTGTCGCCGGAATAAAGCATACGGGTAAAGACATTTTTGGTCGGCTTGCCGTAGGGCTGTTTGACATCGCTCTTCGAAGCGCCGCCGTCGTCACAGCCGGCGATGAGAAAAAGGAGCGCAAGGATAAGAAAAGAAGCAATACGTCGCATGACGACCTCCGTATGATGTTATGATCTGGTTACGGCATCATCCATATCGGTGCGGCGATCAAATACTGGCCGTCGGTCTCGACCACCCGCGCCACCACATAGGTCGGCATCGTCACGGTCAGTTCAAACGAGAGGGAACATTCCTGCGCCCCGGCGCAATCCTTCGTGGCGATGATATTCTTCAGCGGATCATACAGTTCGATGGTCGCGAAGGTGTCGCCCGCGTCGGGATCGCTCGCCTCGACCGTGAGATCGTACTTCGACAAGCCCGACAGGCGGGAACCCATCCAGCATTCATCCTCGGCCATGAAGCGTATCGTCGCGTTCTTGTCGTTGGCCGCGAAGGTGCGCCGCTGGGCGAAGGCGTCGTAGAGCGAGGGCATATCGAGCGCCGCCATGAATACCCCGGTCCGGTTGTCGTTCGCGGTCCCCCAGTTGGCCGAATGATTATCCTGATTGAACATCGGCGAAAGCCACCAGCCGTTGGTGAGCGCCGTGAAGAAGAGGTCCCACACCGGCCCGTTGCCGTTGAATTCGTAGAGCGCCATCTGGAAGAAGATGCTTTGCTCGAACTCGAAGTCGCCGAAGGTCTGCGTGGGGTCCTCATCACCGGGATGGTTGAACTGCGTGATGATGTTTGGAAGCGCGGCGACCGAGTCGTAGTAATCGTGGAAGTCCGTCTGCACCATGGGCAGGAGTTCCGGATTGAAGAAGACATTGCTGTGCCCGGCCGACTGGATGAGGTCGGACATCCGGGCGCTGCCGTATTCGTAGCCGCACAGCGCAAGGAAGGTGGAGCTCGATACCGCGGCGGCCGTCTCGATGCATTCGGGATACTCGTCGTCCGGTATGCCGGCATAGTAGAGATAGAGTTGTTCGAGGTGATCGGTTATCGCCTGTATGTCGAGTCCGCCGGTGTCGCGGGCGTAGGCAAGGGCCGAATCGGGATCGCCCTCTCCGTCGGAATTGCCGGTGTGGGCGTGAAAGTTGCCGAAGTAGGCGGTGAACTCGCCTTGCAGACAGCCCTGCAGAACCGGGACCACCTCGTCGACATCGGACAGTTCCTCGTCGACATCCCCGACCGGGAGCGCATCATCGTCGGGCAGCAGACCGTCGTCTCCAAACTCTTCTTCCCCATCGTCCATTATGTCCTTTTCGTCCTTCAGGTCCTTTTCCTCACCGTCGGCCGCATCGTCGTCGGGGAGCGGTGGCTGGTCGGCGTCGACCGTCACACCGGTATCGTTAGTAAGCGGATCGTCCTGCCGGTCGGCGTTCTTTCCGGTGGAGCAGGCGAAAAGAAAACACCAGCAGAGCAACGCACCGCAGAATACTCTCATCGGACCTCCTTCGTTTCAACGCGTGGCATTGTATCAATAGCTCGGGGGGAAGTCAATCTGACGAAAATATTAAAAAATAACTTGCGTTTAGAAAAAAAGTGGCGATACTGACTTTGTTTTGCTCCTCTTTCGGGTGAATGAGGAGTTTGTTTTATTTCCGTTTTGAAGAGGTACAGGACCATGGCAGTTCAGCTTTACGTGGGCAATCTTTCCTACAGCACGACCGAAGACGGTCTCAAGAGCACTTTCGGCGAATTCGGCGAAGTCATTTCGGCGAAGATCGTCATGGATCGCGACACCGGCAGATCGAAGGGCTTCGGCTTCGTCGAGATGGCGGATCAGGCTGCGGCCGACAAGGCGATCAGTCGCCTCGACGGCAAAGACCTCGGCGGTCGCAACATCAAAGTCAACATCGCCAAGCCCAAGAAGTAATACGGCGAACTGTTCCGCTCTTCTTTTCTTTTCACCATTATTATTCGACATTTCTTGACTTGAAAAAGCACATAACGCTATTCTCGTTCATGAATACGGAGGAGATATATGTCATCACCCAAACAGAACACCATTGAACAACGGCTTCTGAAGCGACTCTCCGGAACGGCGCGGCGGGCGGCAGAACTGCTGTGTGGCGACCCGGAACTCAAAAGTCTTCAGGAATACGCCAACACCGTATCGATAACACGGCTCAATTTCAACGACCATGGCCCGGTCCACATGCGCACCGTCGCAGCGAATGCGATGAGGCTCTTCGATCTACTCGAAGAGGCGGGCGTCGAATTCAACCTCGCCAAGGAGAATATCGGCGACAACGAAATGAGCCGCGTCGCGGTCCTTTTTGCCGCGCTGATGCACGACATCGGCATGACGGTCGGCCGCGAGGACCACGAACACACCGCGCTCCTGTTCGCCATCCCCATCATGGACCGGCTGCTTCTGGAACTCTATCCCCACTCGTTGGAGAAACGGGTCGTCATTCGCTCGCTCGCCATCGAAGGGATCGTCGGCCACATGGCTCATCAACGCATCCACTCACTTGAAGCGGGGGTGGTGCTCGTCGCCGACGGACTCGACATGAAGAAAGGACGTTCGCGCATCCCGATGCTCATCAGTCCCGGCGCGAAGGTGGGCGATATCCACCAGTACAGCTCGGCCTCGATAGACGATGTGGCGATAGAGAAAGGCGCCGAGCGACCTGTCCGCATCACCGTCACCATGAGCGAATCGGTCGGCTTCTTTCAAGTGGAGGCGGTCCTCTTCACCAAAATAGACGCCAGCTCGGTCAAACCCCACATCGAACTCTACGCCGCCGTCGAGGGAAACGAACCAAAACGGTACCTGTGACCATGCGTATCCTCGTCGACGCCGACGCCTGCCCCGGACCGGTCAAAGAGATGCTCTTCCGCGCCTCGGCGCGGCGAGACATCGCGATAGTGCTGGTGGCGAACCGTTGGGTTGAACCGCCGAAAAGCGATCTCATCACCGCCATCGTCGTGCCGCAGGGGCCCGATGTAGCCGACGACCGTATCGTCGAAATGACCTCTGCGGGCGACCTCATCATCACCGCCGACATACCGCTGGCCGACCGCGTCATCGCCAAGGGGGCGACGGTGATAACCCCCAAGGGACACCTGCTGACCGCGTCCAACATCGGCGAACGGTTATCCCTGCGTAATGTCATGGATGAGATGCGCGGCGCCGGCATCGACACCGGCGGACCCTCCCCCTACTCCACCAAAGACAAACAACGATTCGCCGCCGCATTCGACCGGTTCTTGGCAAAATACTCCTGATTTTTCTAGCAAAATCTTGCGACCGCGCTATCGTGAGAGGGATCGCTGGGTTTGATGTCCACCATGAAGGAGTCCGTCTCATGAAAAAAGTCATGTGTTTCGTGATGATGTTCCTGTTCATTGCCGCGTGCGACGACAACAAGAAAAAGATCGTACCGAAAGACGGCGATGAGGTCGCCACCGACGAAATCGCCATCGGCGACGCGGATGAATTAACGGGCGACGAGTTATTGCCCGACGGCGACGAACTGCTCTCCGACTCGGACGAACCGGTCGTGCCGGGCTGCGGCAACGGCGTCATCGAAGAGGGGGAAGAATGCGACGGCCCGGCCGAATGCGCCGTGGTAGACCCGGAACGCTATCTCAGCGGCACCGCCGAATGCATCGAAAGCTGCGCCCGCTACGATACCACCAACTGCATCCGCCCCTGCGAGGACGGCCAACTGCGCTGTAATGCCAATGTGATCGAGCAGTGCGCGAGCAATGTATGGTCCGAGACACAGGACTGTTCGGACGACGATCTCAAATGTTTCAGCAGCATGGGCGCCACCGAATGCCGCGAACTGGGTGAATACATCACCTGCAACGAAATATTCCAGTGTTATCGGACATGCGACGGCGACGAGACCTGCATAGAGGAATGCATCGCGGCCGGCGGGCCCAACTCGCAAAGCCTATTCACGCCTCTTGAGGAATGCATCGACACGAGCTGCGCCGATGTCGCCGCCACCCAACTCAGCCAATGCGTCAACATCTATTGTCGTCCCCTCTATCAGTCCTGCCGTAACGACGAAGGTCCCGTCTGCGGCAACGGCGTGGTCGAACCGAACGAAGCCTGCGACGACGGCAACATCTCGGCAGGCGACGGCTGTGCGTCCGATTGCACGGAGGAAACACCCGGCGTGTGCGGCAACGGTACGCTCGAAAGCCCCGAAAAATGCGATGACGGCGCGCTGGTCAATGGCGACGGCTGTTCCGACGCATGCCTGATCGAATACGGCGACCGGTTCGATTTCACCGGCCCCGATTATGCGGGCGATGTCCTGATGGCGATCAACGTGTCGCCCAACGGCGACACCCAGTCGGCGACCGGCACCTTGCCCACGATGCTCGCCCGCCGCGCGGTCATCCCGGCCACCTCCGCTACCGGGCTCGATCTTTTCATCAACCCACACTTCGGCGTACCCGAAGGGCTCACGCCCGAAGACCTGTTCCGCCCGACCCTGCTTCTGGCCGCCGCCGAAGGAGACACACAATCCTTTAATGTGATCAATGAGAACAATCAAGTCGAACAGGTCACCGCCACCCTCATGAAGATCGCCGAACATGTCCAGATCTGGGTCTCCGATACCGAATGGGCCACCGAAGAACAGATCGAAGCGATCGCCACCGAATTCGATACCGTCATCTTTCCGCTGGTCACCACGAATTTCTATGAACCGAGCGATGTGAACGGTGACGAAACCATAACGCTCCTCTTCACCGATCTGGGCAATCTCATCGCCGGTTACTTCAGCCCCGGCGACCTCTATTCCGCCAGCCAATACCAGCAATCCAACGAACGCGACATGATCTTCGTCAGCACCAAGAACACGCTCGACAAAGCAGGCGCCTACGCCGTTATCACCCACGAATTCCAGCACCTCGTCAACAACAATCGGAACACCCTCGTCGAGGGCGACATGGGCGCGCTTAACGACATGGGGAACCTCTGGATCAATGAAGGACTTTCGATGACCGCGATGCACCTCTACAACGGCGTGCAGACCAACTGGATCGGGGCTTACAACACCGGCGCCGCGATAGCTGAAGGGCAGTCGCTCACCTACTGGGAATACAATGACAACGTAAAGGTCTACGGAAATTACGCCCTCAGCTACCTCTTCTTCCAGTACCTCTACGCGCAGGGCGGCAAGGATGCCGCAATGTTCCGCCAGATCATCGAGAGCGCGAACAACAACTATCTCTGCGTCGAAGAGGCCATCAAAGCGCATGTGGCTCCCGGTTTGACGATGAGCGACTTTACCACCAACTGGCATCTGGCGCTCTTCCTCAATGAACCGACCGGCACTTTCGGTTTCGAAAGCGCCGACTTCAATCTTTCCCAGCGCCTCTACACCGGAACCGCAACCACCCTGCGCGGCACCGGCGCGATCTTTAAAGAGATATCGGCCACCTTCACCGAGCCTGCCGACAAAGGTCCCCTCACCCGCTATATCGGCATCACGACGAACTGATCCTAAATCATAGAACAAGGGCGGACCATAACGGCCCGCCCTTCGTTTTTTGTGTTTCTTAAGAAATGCCTTACGGGCAGTCTATCTTGATGGTGCAGTCGTAGCCGGAAAATTCGGTGCCGTCGATCCATGTTTGGGCCGCGAAGGCCGAATCGATGTCGGGATTCTGATAGTCGCAGTAGGGCTGGCTGGTGTGCGGTTCGTTGGCGCAGACGACCGAATGGAAACCGCTACACAGAGTCGCATCGGGCCAGTCGGTGCAACCGCTCACCACGGTCAGTGTCGTCACGCCGTCGGCGCAGGCACAGGTGGCCGCCGCCCCGTCGCTATCGGGGATCTCGGTATCGGTCGTATCGTCGGGAATAGCCGAATCATAATCGGAAATGACGCTGTCGGGCTGCCCTTCGACGACGCATTCACAGGCAACGCAGGTCTCGCGGGCCGCCTCGTTACAGTCGGTCGACTGTTCGCATTCTTCGGGGGCAGTGATCGTGCCATCGCCGCAGACCGCGTGGCCTTCCGGCACGCACTGGCAATTCACGCAGTCCTCGGTGGCGCCGCAGTCGGCCTTTACCTCGCATTGTTCGGGCGCCGTGACCACACCGTCGCCGCAGGCCGCCGGGCCGACGCATGTGCAGTTCTGGCATTCCTCGTCGGCATTGTCGCAATCGGCGTTCTGTTCGCATTGCTCGTTAAGGTCGATGGTGCCATTGCCGCAGGTGAGGAGCGCGCATTTGCAGTCCTCGCATTTGTAGAGTGACGGATCGGCCTCGGAACAGTCGGTCGGCGACTCGCATTCCTCACCGGTCTCCAGCGTGCTGTTCCCGCAGACCGCGCCGATCTCGACGCAAATGCAGGCGCTGCATTCCTGCCCTTCGGGGCAACCGTATGCCTCCGAACCGTGATCGCACTGTTCGCCACCCGACAGGAGGGCATCTCCGCAACAGCCGCAGTTGATGCATTCGTATTGGTGCGCGGGGTAGAGTGTCGCGCAATCGGCCGTGGTGGCGCAGTTGGTCTCGCGGAATACCGCTTCGCCGTTGCAGGTATAGGGATCGGTCTCCACATGGCTCAGCATAAGAGTGAATGCGGAGAAGTGGCCGACCTGCGACATGATGGGATCACCCGCCATGATCGGGTCGCCCGCCATGATCGGGTCGCCCGCCATGATCGGATCGCCCGCCATGATCGGATCGCCGGCGCCTTCCTGTCCGACATGCCAACTCCCGCCGCGCAATGTCGCCGCGACCAGAATGTTACCCGCCGGGACCTTCCCATCTTTGGTCAGGTAGCCTTCGTGCGGCTTGATACCCATGACGACCTTGGTCTTGAAGGTGGTGCCGCTCGGTCCGAACTCATAAATATAGCTCATGCAGTCTTTTTCCGCCGGATAACCGTCGCGCGTTTTTTTCACGATGGTTATCTCGGTGTCGGCCTCGAGCGCACCGGCCGGGATATTAACCAGAGCGTCACCCGAAGGAAGAGAAACGGTCCCACCGGCGACGGCCGTCACCTTTTTCGAGGTCTTCTCTATCTCCTTTGAGGACTCTTTCTTCGCACAAGCGCCTATCGCCACTAAGGCGATGAGCGAAAAAACGACAAGGAATCGTTTCATAGACACACCCCGTAAATAAATAATGAAAATGATCAATACTAGAAAAGAAATTAAACCCCGAGCCCGCCACCATTGTCGATATACCCATCGCAATCGTCATCAATCCCGTTATCGAAATCAAACGCGCCCGGATGGATCTCGGGATCGAGCGGAGCGCAGTCGATCTCATCATTCGACCCGTCGAAATCGCTGTCGATGCCGGCCGTCTCGCAGATGAAATGCGCCATGGACCATGCTTCGAGGATCACCCATGCCGCAGAGTCAGCCTCAAGATCGAATACCGCGGCGAAGGGACCTTCCCCCGTTAGATCGGGCTGATCGGTATCCCAGTTGAGATACGACGACTGATGGGTGGTGACCCACGCGAGGGTCTCCGCCTCGGCGATATCGCTCAGACCGATCCACACATGATCGAAATTCCCGAACTCGCTCCGTGCCTGCGCATAGAGCCAAGCATTTTCCGCAGCATCGTCCACAACCACCAGCGCGGCGTTGGCATCGGTGCGGCACACACTCATCGCATCGACGAACGACGGCCAGCCGTCGCCGTTGTTAACGCCGAGCATATAGGTGTGACCGTCCCGTGTATAGGTAGGCCAAGGACAAACGCCGTTGCCCATACCGATCTCATCGCCCATCAGCATTTTAGGTGCAGGGTTAGGAATAATCACTCCGCCGCCTTGAGAGGGATATTGATCGATAAGGCCGTCGCAGTCGTCGTCCCGACCGTTGCAGACCTCCTCGTTCCCCGGGTAGACGAGCGGGTTGTTCGGAGCGCAGTCACAGAGATCGCCGACTTCATCTCCATCGGAGTCGGGACCGCAGGCCTCGCATACCAAAGACGCGTAATTATCGCATGACGTACTGTACCACAGCGGGCTGTCGCTATAGGTGTCGATCATGGCGCAGGCCGATGAGAAATCAACATCCGGTTCTCCCGGCATCCATTTACGGAAGGTCGGCTGATCGGGGGTCCACCACCGCCACTGGTCGAACTGCACCACCGTGGTAAGGCCGATCCAGTAGGAACTATCGGTGCCGAAATAATCCTTAGCCCGATCAAAGACCCAGAGGTTCTCCGCGCTGTCGTTTATCGTAACCGGGACATATCCCTGACCGCATTCACCGGGAGAATTGTAGCCGCCGCCATCTCTGAAAAGGTAGGTGTGGTCGTTAAAAACATAGAGCTTGCCGCTACAGTCGCCATAGTAGCCGTCACTCTGACCACTATCGAAGGCCTTATCGCCGCCTTCGCCGCCGCCTTCGCCTTCGTCTACGATACCGTTGCAGTTGTCGTCCCGGCCGTTGCAGGAATCATACCGATAGGGATTGATATTGGGATCTTCCGGCGCGCAATCGCAGGCATCGCCGGCGCCGTCATCGTCCTCATCTTCCTGATCGTGGTTAGCTACCTCGGGGCAGTTGTCCCATTCGTTGGGAATGCCGTCCCCATCCTCATCGGGCTCACAGGAAACGCTGGGCGGCCCCATATCGTAATCGCTGTCGGTACCGGAGGTGTAGAGAACATATCCCTCCGCGCAGGCGTCGCAGAACTGACCGCCCCACGGACCGTAACAGATACAGAAATTGTTGCCGTCGCATTCTCCGCGATCGTTACAGTCGTACTGCTCTCCCACACAATGGGTAGCGGTCGCCCCCGCGCCATCGCACTCGTAGGCGGCACACTGATCGGTCCCGACGCAGGCGGTCCCGGCGCTCTTTATCGCATCGCTCGGACAATCGACCGACGATCCGGTGCAGTAATCTTTGACATCGCACGGCCCCTGCAGATCGCGGCAGACGGTCGCCGCGCTCTTAACGCGGGCGACGCACTGGTTGTTGGTCCCGTCGCACACATCGGCCAGATCGCAGACGCCCGCCGCCGGGTTGCAGACCGTGTTCGCCGCCACCTTCGTATCAGTCGCCGGGCAATCGGGAGTTCCACCCGTACAGGTCTCCGCCAGATCACAGGGACCGGCCGCTTCGCGGCATTCGAACCCACTATCCTGATAATCGTCGGCAGGGCAATCGGCCGAAAGCCCGGTGCAGAGCTCGACGACATCGCAACCGCCGTTGGCAGGACGACACGGTACCGTATCGGGTTGTAGTTCATCGGTGGGACAGGCGCCGGAAACGCCGTCGCACAGTTCGGCGGCATCGCACAGGCCGGCCGCCGGATTGCAGACCGTCTCGGCCGGTTTCACCGCATCGAGCGGACAGTCGGCGGAAGAGCCGGTACAATATTCGGCCACATCGCAGGTCCCAACCGCGGCGCGGCAAACAACCTGAGCGGATTCGTAATTCGCCATACAGCGGCCCTCGCCGTCGCAGGTATCGGGATTGTCGCACGCGGTATCGGCGCTATCTCCGCACGCGGTCTGGGCCGCCTTGTTGGCCGAACCGCAGATATAGCCGCCGCTCCCTTCGCTGCACAGGTCATCGGCGCAATCGTTACCCTGATGACAGGCGGAGGGCACGCCGCCGGGGAACTGATGCGTAGTGCAGGCGCCCGCTGTATCACAGGCATCTTCACCATTGCAGTAGATGCCGTCGTTGCAGTTCTTGCCTTCAACGATGAGGCCCTGATCGTCGGTGCACTCGCTCACACAGTAATGGCCTTGGGCAACGAACGGCTCCTCGCAATCGCAGGTCGCCTTGCCCTCCGTCACCACGCAGGTCCCATGTCCCGAACAGGTCACCCCTTGGCAGGGATCGGTGACGATATCGGTATCGACCTCGGCGTTGTCCTTGTCGGCCGGCTTTCCGTCATCCACTTCCTCAACCTCGTCGGCGTCCCCCATCAGATCGTCGTCGTTCTCCGGCAGGATATCCTGCATATAGAGGGAAAAATCGGTGAAGTGACCCACCTGCGACATGATCGGATCTCCCGCCATGATCGGGTCGCCCGCCATGATCGGATCGCCCGCCATAATCGGATCGCCCGCCATGATCGGATCGCCCGCCATGATCGGATCACCCGACATGACCGGATCGCCCGAGTGACGATTCTGCCATTCGCCGCTTCTGAATATCGAAGTGGTCAGACGCCGCCCTTCGGGAACGGTCGTCGTTTTCAGCGGTTTTATGCTGAGCGTCACCGGCTTCTTGAATTTCAGCCCCGACGGCTCGCAGCGAACCACATCGCTGACGACATTCTTCTCGTCGGGATAGCCGTCCTTCTTGACCAATGTCAACGTAATGTAGGTGTCTTCGGCCAGCGCCCCGGCCGGAATGTCCATTTTCACGACACCCGACTCGGTCTCGACCGATCCGCCTTCGGACGCGGAGACTTTGACCTGCGTCTTTTCAACCACCTCGCCGGTCGTCTCTTCGCCGCAGGAGACGAACATCAAAATCGACAAGGCGCACATTACTGATAAAACGGTTCTCATAGGAGCCCCCTTAAAAAAACAAGACGATTGATTCTATCTTTATTAGGGGAAAAGTCAACGAGAGAGAGAGGCTTTTTCTGTTATTTTTCGTTTTGTTTTTCTTTTTGCGCCGCCGCCTCTTTTTCCTCTTTTTCCTTGCGCCGCATCTCATAGTATGCCTCTTTGGGCATGAGCTCGCCCGGCAGCTTACGATCAACGAATAGTATTCCATCCAGATGGTCAAGTTCGTGCTGGAATATCACGGCGGTAAAGCCCTCTATCCGTTCACTTATCCGTCCTTTTCCGGCGATATCGTGCGTCACCACCACCCATGTCGAGCGTTCGACGCTCCCGAACCCGGCCGGCACCGAGAGACACCCCTCCCAACCGGTCGCCTTTTCCGGAGCATATTCGTCGATGCGCGGATTGACATAGAATTCAAACGGTTTCTCCGGCTTATCCATCCGCTGGATCCACGCGGCACGGCGACTGATGCCGACCTGCGGCGCCGCCACGCCGACACCGGGCGCCTTTTTCACCGTTTCAAGCATTCGGGACCGCAACAACGGCAGTAACGGATCGTTCGGATCGATATCGAACGCTTTCTCGCGCAGAAATGCGTTGCCCGCCGGAGTATCGTCGGTGACCAGCGTCATCACCTCATTCTCGGCGCCGCCGGTTATCAGCCGTCGTTCATAGCGGTCGAACGGAGAGGGTGTTGCGGCAACAGCAGCCGACGGCGTGGACACGACGGCACAAGGTGCGATCGGCTTGGCGGTAGCACAGGAAATGATAGACCAGATCGCGATCAGTATCGCAAGGGAGCGTGCGATTCTCATAGGGCGTCTCCTCGGGAAAGGTGATCAAAGCGCCGCGATATTCTTATCCTCATCCTTCTGCGCCTTCTTCAGGGCGCTTTCGGCACGACCAAGAAAGATCTCGTTAGATTCGCCCGGAACCAGCTGGGTGACCCCCACGGTTATAGAAAGCTGTTCGGGACCGAAATGAAAGGCGACGATCTCGTTCCGTATCTTTTCGGCCAGTTTTACCGCGCGCGGAAGATCGGTCTCGGGGAACAATACCGCGAAACGATCTGCGGCAAGACGGGCGATCACATCGGTCCGTCGCGTGTTGCGTTGAACCAACTCCACCAGAAGGACCAGCAGGCGGTCGGTCTTGTCACGACCGTGCTGTCCCTGTATGTGATCGTACTCGTCGATCGAGAACATAATGATGGCGCTCGGCCGCTCGTAGCGATCCGCCAGTAAAAGATACTGCTGAAGGATATAGCTGAAAGCGACGGGATTGAGGGCGCCGGTGACCGTATCATGCGTCGCCAGATGGAGCAGTCTGTTGCGGATATACATTCTGCCGAGCACGCCGGCAAAAAGCAAAAGGATGAGAAGGGAAACGATGTTCGGTATAAGGAAATAGAAAAGCTTCACGCGGCGCTCGGCGTCGGCCTGCACGATACGGACCGTTTTTGCGGTTATATCCCAAAGCGATTCGCTCCACGCGATAAGCTGTTCCCGCATCTCAGGCGAGGCATCCTTGCGATAGAGCATGACCAGTTCCTTCAGCCGGCGCCAATCCTCTCCGGCATCAATCAGAGATTGGGCAAGTTCGCCGTTCCCGGTTGCATCGGCATGCTCACGCAGAAGAACGAGCGAACGGTCTATCTCGATGATGAACAGATCGGCATTTTTGCCGCCCAACTCGGCCTTGACCGTGCGCTGGATACCGCCCATCACCGCATCAAGCAGGTTGATGACCGAGGCATCATCCTTGAGCAGACTGATGCGCGAGAACATGAAAAGATTCCCCGCGAGCACCAGTAGCATGAGGGCGAACCCGACAATGTACAAGGCCTTATGCTGTATCTTCATGCGTTACCCCGCAACTGACCTTTCGAGTGATACACTACTTAAGAAGCGATGTCAAATTGTTATCCACATCTCAACGCACGACCGCCGCCAGCAAGAAAAGATTCCCTCACAGGCTCATAGCGTAGCGGGCCATTAACGATACCAATAAGTTATCTACTTTTTTCCGTTAGTACCTTGCTTTATGTAGTAGTGTGTTGTATGTTGTACCGTGCTTAGTGTAGGAGGCAGCATGAATGTCCAATTCAAAAAAGGGGTCCTTGACCTGTGCGTGCTGGCGGTGGTGGCCGAGGGCGACTGCTACGGCTATGAACTGGTGAAGCGGATCTCGGAGAACATCGAGATCGCCGAGGGGACCATCTATCCGCTTTTGCGGAAGTTCCAGAACGAGGGGTACTGCGAGACCTATCTGACCGAATCGAGCGGCGGGCCGCCGCGCAAGTATTACCGGCTCACCGTCGCGGGACGGCGGATGCGCGATCAGCTCATCGCCGAATGGACGAAGTTCTCCAAAAGCGTCGACACGATAATAACCGCCAACAAAGGGGGGCGCAGCAATGGATAAGAGACAGTATCTGGCACGGCTCCGCGACAGCCTCGCGGGCCTTCCCTCCCCGGACATCGAGGATATCATCCGCGACTACGAGGAACATTTTCGCAGCGGCGCCGAATCGGGCAAGTCGGAGTCCGATATCGCGCTGTCGCTCGGCATGCCCGAAGAGATCGCGCGGCAGTACCGCGGCGAAGCGCCGGTGGGCGTCACGGTCGTTGACGGGCCGGTCGACCGCACCAAGATGTGGATCGCCGGCGCGATCCTCATCGCGCTCAATGTGACGGTGCTCGCCACGCCGGTCATGTCGCTTTTCTGGATGTGGGTCGCCTCGTGGATCGTCGCGTGGGTCGCGGCGATACTGGGAGTGGTCATCATCATCGCGGGGCTGGTGACCCTGCCGGTCCCGATACTCAACTTCTTCGCCTCGCCGTTCCTCGTCTTCTTCGGCGCGGGGGCGCTCCTGCTGGGGATCGGCGGCACGATGCTGCTGTCGGCGCTGACGGCGCTGGCCGTCAAGGCGATCAAGTGGTGGGTCAACTTCAATATCGGCCTTGCCCGCCGGGCGGGAGGGGCCCATGCGTAAAAAGATACTCACCGCGCTCGTCTGCTTCGCGCTGTCGGGCGTCTCGTTCGCCGTCGCCTTCGGGATGTTCTTCAATGCGTCGCAGGCGGGCACCGCCTTCGCCCAGAGCGGCATCTCGCCGCTGTTCAAGAATGTGACCGGGCTCATCCGCGAAGGGATGGAGCCGATGCGCGGCTGTACCGTGGACGACTTCGCGGGCGACCTCAAAAGCATCAGCCTCTCCACCATCACCGCCGGGGTGCGGCTGGAGACCATCACCGACACCGCTCCGGTACTGAACAGCGACACCGGGGTCAACTGCCAGCGGACCGGCGACAAACTGGAGATACGGGTGCCGCCCTTCAGCCTGCGGAAGCGCCATCATGCCGTCAATCTGCGCCTGCCGCCGACCGACAACGACGACCTGACGCTCTTTCTGCCGTTGGGAAAACGGTACGATCTGGAGGTGAAGACGATATCGGGCGACATCCGCGCCGAGGATATCGCGGCGGAAAAACTGGCGGTCGAGAGCAAATCGGGCGACATCTCCGTCAAGGGACTCACCGGCGACCTGACCGCGTCGGCCGTGTCGGGCGACATGAACCTCGAACTCAAGGAGCTGTCGTCGTTCGCCGCCGCCGTGGCGGTGTCGGGCGACATCCGCCTGCGTCTGCCGGGCGCCGAGCCCTACAACATCACCACCGAAACGGTGTCGGGAAAACTGTCGGTGAACGCCTCCGAAGAAAAAGGGGCACAGAAACAGGTGCAGGTGAAAACAGTGTCGGGCGACATCGCCATCGAAGCGCGCTGATACCATTTCCGTTCCTTGACCTTCCTCAAAAATCATCGTGGCGACATCGCGGCGATGGACTTCTTCACGGTGCCCACGGTGAAGTTCCAACTCCTGTATGTGTTCTTCGTCATCTCTCATGCACGACGGCGGATACTCCATTTCGCCTGCACGCTTAATCCGACGACAGGATGGGTGTTTGCAGCACCGCTACACTTGGAAGAAAGCGGCGTAACGGCCGCCGTTCCTCATTTCGGCACCAAGTTCCGTGACGGGAAAGGTGCGTCGGAAATGGCCCCGGAACGGCCGTTCCTCGCGAGTTGTCGCTGTTTCTCCGCGCCGCGTCACCCCCACTTCGATCGGCATGATGAAAAGGAATGAAAACGGGCCTTTCTAAGCGTCGGACATCCCTATTTGGCGCGATTTTCAGGGCTCCCGAGGATTTCGAACCTTTGGGCTAGCTAACAGAGATCTCTGTCCGATGTGAAATGACAGAGGACACCCGTTCACCCGTTTTCCTATCAGCCTCCCTTGCGCGTCGTCTTTTTTTTCTTCATCTTACGCTCACGCTGCCCGCCGACGGACGATGGATGGTTCATGGTTTCACCGAGTCCGATGTTGATCTGACGGGAGATAGGCTATTATCATTGCCAAATCCTTTTTCCCCCAAATCAATTTTACATTCGTTGTCCTGCGGTTCGCCAAGGCCTCTTGCAATTACTTTCTTTGATTCAAGCGTTACCACAACATATTCCTTTTGCAAGGGACTATTCTTGGGGTAATCTTTGTGCGCAACAACAAAAATCTCATATTTTTTGTTTTTATCAACATTCTCAAAGCACTTGTTTTGTGGAAAATAGTCTCCCCGCACGTCTTCTCTTTTCAATATTTCTATTTCACATTCGACATTTTCACTGCATATAATATTTCTAATGAATTCTTTCTCTTGCGTGTTGTTTTCGTTAGTATTCGCGCAAGATATTATTGGAAAAGCGAAGCCGAAGATTATTAAATAAAAGACCTCTTTCGCTGTTTTTATCCTCATTTTAATATGCCTCCGATCCTTGGCTATCTCGATTCTCTTTAATAAAAGGGCCCCAGTGGGGTCACATCTATATTAACACAACTTTTCATGCCAGCCCCTCCTCTATTTTATCCACCCACGCCGCCAACCTGTTGTCGGCCTTCAGCCCCCTCTCAAACACCCGCGCCGCCGTTGCCACCGCATTGCCCGACATGCCGAGCAGCCGTCCGATCTCCGCCAGCGTCAGCGCCGTCCGCCGTTTGAGAAGATAGAGATAGACGCGCCGCGCCTCCCCCCGTTCGTACTTCTTGAGCAGGTCGCCTTTCTTCACCCCGAACGCCGCGCACACCGCCTTCTCGACCGCCTCGGGCGTCACCTGTTTAAGGCCGCGATACTCGGGCAGTTCGTTCGCGTCAGCCGCGCGGTCGGCCACCTGTTCCCGCATCTTCGCGCGGAAATCGTCGCCGCCGATGAGCGCGTTGCGCCCGTACATTTCTTCGGGCAGGATGTCCTCGCCCTGCATGCGGTCGATGATGCTCCGGTAGTTCTCCGGGCCGCCAGCATACTTGAGGACGGTCGCCGGGGAGAGGAGTTCGGTCGTCTCGCCGGAAAGGTACTGACCGTAACTGCTCCAGCGATAGGCTTCCGGTTCATCGACGAGTCCGGCGCGTACCGGGTTGAGGTGGATGTAAGTCGACAGCCGCACGAGGTAGTCGTCGCGCTCGACCAGCACCGCCTTGTAGCGGCCTTGGAACACCGAGCCAACGAGTTGGTACTTCACGCGGAACCAGTTGGCGTAACTCGCGTGGAAGGTGTGCATCGCGCGGGCGAGGTTCGCGTTCGGCGTCTCGATGAGCAGGTGGAAATGGTTGTCCATCAGGCAGTAGGCGTGCACGACGATGCCGAATTTACGCCGCGCGGCGATGAGTTTTTCGAGGAACACTTCGCGGTCGGCGATGCGACGGAATATCTTTTCCTTGCGGTGTCCCCGGTTGATCACATGGTAGAGAGCGCCGGGGTATTCTATGCGCAGTGGGCGTGCCATGACGACACCCTAGCAGAACTCAACAATAAAAGCAAGTTTGTGTTTATATAGATGTGACCCCAATGTTTCTGTCCTATCAGGATCCCGTAGATCAGCCACAAAAGGATGCCGGTCGAGAAGAGGGCGTACATCGGCAGCGATATGTCGTGGGTCTGCCGCGTCTTGATGATGCGGAGCGCCTGCGGTACGAACGACACGGTGGTGAGGGTCGCGGCGATGGCACCGATGAGGTCGGTGATGGTCATCCGGGGCCGAACATCTTCGGCATCGAGGGAAGGTTGCGGCCGTAGAATATCTCGTTCATCTCGCGGGTGAGGCGCTGTTTGATCTTGCGCTTCTCCATCGAGTTGATCTGCCGCTTCGAGACGCCGAACAGATAGTTGTCGAGGTCGAAATCGCGCAGGATCATCTTGGTGTGGAAGATGTTGTCCTGATAGACATTGAGATCGACGCAGTGGAACGCGTCGAGCGTGTCGGGATGGATGAAGTTCTGTATTGAGTGCAGTTTGTGATCGAGGAATATCTTGCGGCCGTCCATGACCCGCGTGAAACCGCGGACCCGGTAGTCGATGTTGATGATGTCGGATTCGAAGCTGTCGAGCAGGAAATTGAGCGCCTTCAAGGGCGATATCCGGCCGCAGGTCGACACGTCGATGTCGACGCGGAAGGTCGAGATGCCGCTGTCGGGGTGGCTTTCGGGATAGGTGTGGACGGTGAGGTGGCTCTTGTCGAGGTGCATGGTCACATCGCCCCCCTCCCCATTCTCGCCGTTCTCACCGCAGTCACCCGTCCCTTCGTAGATGGAACCGGCGAGCTTCCCGCCCTGCACCACTTTCTCCTCGGAGATAAGCACCACCACGCTCGCCCCCTGCGGGTCGTAATCCTGCTTGGAGATGTTCAGGACATTGGAGCCGATGATCTCGGAAACCTGTTCGAGGATGCTGGTGAGACGGTCCGAGTTGTATTCTTCGTCGATGTACTGTATGTAGGCGCGGCGGTCCTCGCGGGTCATCGCATAGCAGACATCGTATATATTGAAGGAAAGAGTCTTGGTCAGGTTGTTGAACCCGTAGAGCTGCATCTTCTTTTTGTTGCTCATCTGCTTCACTTTCATGGACGCCTCCTACAGTCAAAATCGCCGTAATCATAAATAGTATTTTATATTTAGCAATAAAAATCTTTACCAAAAAAATCGCTCCAAAAAGGTTGAATTTTATCTTTTTTTTGCTAGAGTGAACCGGAATTGAAACGGTTTCGCTGACTTTATAACGGAGAGGTATCCGATGAGAACGATTTCCAAGATGCTTACTTTCATCGCGGCCGCCGCGTTCCTGACCGCCTGCGGTAACTACGAGGACCAGTACCTCGGCAAACTGTACTCAAAAGAGTCCCGTTCGTGGGCCATCAACCAGATCGTCAAAGAAAAGGACAAGATCGAGGACAAGGCCGCCACGGTGAAGAAACTCATGACCCTTGACCAGACCCCCGACATCCCGATGGCGCTTAATGCCGTCGGTGCTATCGGCGATCCGGTCGCGGTCCCCCGTATCGGCGAGATCGTTGACGAGTGTCTCAAGACGCTCAATGTCCGCAACCTGAAAACGCTCGAAGCGGCCGCCATGGCGCTCGGCGCGATCGGCGACCCCAGCGCCGCGCCGATACTCGGCAAATACTTCACCATCCAGACCCCCGAGGGACTCGCCGCCGGTCAGCGCGAAAAACCGGAGTCGGTCGCCAAGCGCGCCGCCATCGAGGCGCTCGCCAAGATGCCCGAGGCGGGCAAGCAGTTCATGCCGCAGATCATGGCAACCTTCGACTCGAAATACGAAGATTTCGGCACGAAGTACACCACCTCCGGCGTTCTGGGCGAATTCGGCGATCCGTCGGTCGTCAAGACGCTCGTCGCCGCCCTCTTCTACGAGGAACAGGGCTTCAGCCTCTTCCCCGAAGCGCGCAAATCGCTCATCCGTCTGGGCAAATACGCCGAGGACGAGCTGATGAAGGCGTACAACAACCAGAACGTCGCGGTCAATGAGATACTCGACAAGTATCGCGAAAAGGCGATGAAGCAGTTCTGCCCCGAATATATGGACGCCGACAAGAAGAAAAAGGGCGAGTGCGACAAGCACGACGAATACATGGCGACCCTCGCCGGCATAGATGCCACCACGAAGGTCAAGACCTCCATCGTGCTTTCCGACATCCGTTCCAAGAAAGCGGTCGACATGCTCCTCAAGGATCTCGACGACCAACTTTCGAAGGAGCAGAAACAGGCGTTCCTCGCCGAACATCTTTCGACCTCACTGGCCAAATTCGGCGACTTCAAGGCGACCGATACCATCCTCCGCATGGTCAGCAAGAAGTTCGCCCTCAAGGAAGCGAAGAAAAAGAAAGGCGAACAGGACAACAGCAAAGAGGGCAAGATACAGGCCAAGCTCGCGCTTCGCGGTCAAGAGATATCGATCCGCATGAAGGGCGCCGAAGCGCTCGCCATTCTGGGCGATCCCAAAGCGCTCCCCTACCTGCTTGAGGTCATCAAGGCGGCCGACGACAAGGAACAGAATGTCGACGGTCAGTGGATCGTGTTCTATGAGCCGAAAGTATGGGCGGCCGACGCTTATACCCGCATGATCAGCGATCCGGCGGCGGCGGCGGAATTCATCGCTATCGGCGAAAAGATCGTCGCCGAGACCAAAGCCTATGTCAAAAAGGTCGAGGATAAGGCCTACGCCGAACTCGACAAGCAGATGAAGGGCAACAAGGATTACGCCACCATGAAGCCCGAAGACAAGGAAAAGAAGATGAAACTGCAGGCGATGCTCGATCCGAACTACGACTCCTCCATCCGCACCTACGGGATGATGGAGCGGTTCGTGAAGCGCGCCCAAGCGGCCAAGGAATGCGCCGCCGATCTGGGTTGCTATGCCAAGAAGCTCTCCGACAAGGAAGCGCCCATCGCCGAGAAGTCGATCTACATGATCGGCTTCGCGGGTAAGCTCGGCCAGTATAAGGATCAGGTCAAGGCAACCTTCACCCACAGCGAACCGTATGTCCGCGTGGCGTTGACACAGGCGCTCCTCAAGACCGAGGACAAGGCCTTCATCCCGATGCTACAGGAAGCGCTCAAAACCGAAGGCGACAAGGTCGAATACTCCGAATCGTCGAAGGAGTACAAGGCGATCTTCAGTTATCTCTCCTCCCTCTGATAGCCCTTCATTGAAACACCCTCCACACCGAGGTTCTCCGTGCGGATAGCGCTCGTCGCCATCAGTAAAAACCGCGTGTCGCGCGATATCGATTACCACATCCTGACTGCGAAGGCCTTTGTCGAAGAGCGGTCGAACGGCCGATTCCGCGCCGACATACTGGAACTCGCAATGACCGACGATCTGGCGACCGGGACGGCGATGCTGGTGAACGGGGATTACGATGTCATCCTGTTCCATCTGGTTCACTGGAACATCGATCATTTCCGTCGCACCGTCGCTCAACTGGGCGAACCGCGCGCCCTCATCGGCGTGTGGGGACACGATTCGTTCGCCCATCCCGACGACTATCTCAAAGGACCGGTCCGGTTCGTCATACAGGATGAGCCGGAACTGCCGCTTTTCGAGATCGCATCGCTCGTGGCCGAAGGATCATCCCCGGCGCAGGCATCCGATATCATATTGCGCGATGACGCCCAAAAGAGCTATCTCTACAGCGCACGACGGGTGCTCGACCCGCTGGATCTCATTCCCTCGCCTTATCTGGCGGGGCTTATCGAGGTCGACGAAAACACGTCGGTCTACTGGGAAACATCGCGCGGCTGTCTGTTCCGGTGCGATTTCTGCGTCGAATTCTCGCATCTGTCCAATGTGCGATACCACAGCTTCGGATATCTCGAAAAAGAATTGGCGCTTTTCCGCGACCGCGGCGTACGTCATATCGTCATCGGAGCGCCGCTGTTCAACCTGAGCCATCAGCATTTCACCAAGATCCTCGCCATGCTCAACGAATATCTGCCGGGGGCGCGTATCGAGATGCAGGTGCGGCCCGATATCCTGACCCGCGAAGAGATCGATATCCTTGCGCAGATGAACGTTCTGCTCCACTTCGGGATACCGACCTTCAAGACCAAGGTGCTGGAACAGATGGCGACCTCTATTAACGTCGAGAAGGCGCTCCAGAATATCCGCTACATCAACAATTATCCCGACCTCCCCTTCACCATCGACATCATGGCCGGCCTGCCGAAGACCTCTTATCAGGATTTTCTCGATGATCTCGAACAGACATTCTACCTCTGGCCGGTCCGCATCGATGTCTACCGCCTCTCGCTCTACCCCGGGACCCGCAGTTACAACCGCATCCGCGAATTCGAACTGCGCATCGATCACGAGTATCCGTGGCATATCGTCGAGAGTCCCCAGTTCTCGAAGCGGGACATCGAAAAGATAGACGAGATCGCCGAGGGGGTGGAAATGCTCTACGACCGCGGCCGCATGGTCTCGGTCTTCACGATGATGGCCGACAGCCTCGGCCTCAAATGCGCCGAGGTGATCGAACGGTGGAACAAACATCTGCGCAAGGGCGAATTTGATATAACCGAAGATACCGATTTCGATACCCTCTTCGCCCGCATGACCGCCTTCTTCTCACAGCTGTACGAGAAACAGCAGAAAAAGAAGATCTGGCCGCTGGCCGAGGACCTGCTTTCTCATAACCGGCTCTATACGATGTCGCTGATGACCGTGGAGGACGATCGCCTGACCTTCCCCTATCAACTGGATTCCATGAACGACGCATCGATCGTCGGCATGAACCGTTCGGCCTTCGTCAAGCGTTTCACCTACAACATCGAGGATGTCATAGATGCCGGATATATCGACCTACGCCGCTTCGCCGCCGAAGAGGACAAAGAGAATCTCTACGGACTCATCTACCGCTTGGAAGGCGGGGCTTTCACCCGCTCGGTGACCGATGAGGAGGGGAGATTGTTCCTGTGGCTCGCGGAACACGGCGAAACGACGCTCGGCAAACTCCGTAAGAAATTCCCCGACTACGATGTGATGGATATGGTCGCCCACTGGTGTAGCGAAGGGGCGCTCTATCTTCTTTCCTAGCCGAGCAACTCCTCGGGACTGAGCTCCGTATCGTGCGCATCGGCCAGTTTCTGCGGATGATCGGTATTGTAGTGGAGTCCCCGCGATTCCTTTCGCTTCATGGCGCTGCGGACGATGATCTCGGCCACGAGCGTGATGTTGCGCAACTCCAGCAGGTCGCGCGTCACCTTGAAGTTCCAATAGTATTCGGTTATCTCCTGCTTGATGAGCGATATCCGCTTCAATGCCCGCTCCAGCCGCCGGTCGCTGCGGACGATGCCGACATAGTTCCACATACAGTGGCGTATCTCATCCCAGTTCTGCTTGACCACGACATTCTCTTCACTGTCGCTGACACCCTCCTCGTTCCAGAGCGGGAGCGGTCCGACCGCATCCTTGGGCGCGGCCTGCCAGCGGACGATCTCTTCGGCGGCGTAGCGCGCCATCACCGCCGCCTCGAGCAGACTGTTGGAGGCGAGCCGGTTGGCGCCGTGCAGGCCGGTGTGGGCCACTTCGCCCGCGACGAAAAGCCCCGGTACGCAGGTCGTCCCCTCGGGAGAACACTGGAGTCCGCCGCACATGTAGTGGGCCGCCGGGACCACCGGTATGGGGTCGCGGCGCATGTCAATGCCGGCGTCGAAGCACTTCTTGAACAGATTCGGGAAGCGGTTCACGATGAAATCAGGATCGAGCATCGTCATGTCAAGCAAGACGAAGTCATCGCCCCGTTTTTTGAGTTCGTGGTCTATGGCCCGAGCCGTCACATCGCGCGGCGCCAGAGATTTCATCGGATGGTATTTCTCCATGAAGGTGCGGCCGTCGCGGGTCCGCAGTATCCCGCCTTCGCCGCGCAGCGCCTCAGACAACAGCATCGAACGGACCTTTTCATGATAGAGTATTGTCGGATGGAACTGCACCATCTCCATGTTGACCGCCGGCACCCCGGCGCGGAAACCGATGGCCACGCCGTCGCCGGTGGCCACATCGGGATTCGAGGTATAAAGATAAACCTTGCCGCAGCCGCCGGTCGCGAGGAGCACCGCCCCCGCCTCGACCGTGATGACCGCCCCTTCCTGCGTCAGCACATAGGCGCCCACGGCGCGGTTCTCCGCCGCCAGCGTGAATTTGCGCGTCGTGATGAGATCTATCGCGGTGTGATGCTGCCAGATGGTGATGCGGCGGTCTTTGACGACCCGTTCCTTGAGCACCGATATCAGTTCATTCCCCGTGATGTCGCCCGCATGGACCACGCGCCGCTCGGTGTGGCCACCCTCCCAGCCGAGATCAAGGTTGCCGTCGTCGCGCGTCGAGAAATGGACCCCGAGTCCGCGCAGGCTCTCGATGGTCTCGGGACCGCGTTTGACGAAGAAATCGACCGCGTCGCGCCGGTTGAGTCCGGCGCCCGCCGTGATGGTGTCTTCGATATGTTTCTGAAAACTGTCCTGATGGAGATCGATGACGGTCGCGATGCCGCCCTGCGCGACATGGCTGTTAGAAATGTCGATCTCTTCCTTGGTGACGATAAGCACCTTAAGACCGCGTTCGGCCAGCACCAGCGACGCGAACAGGCCCGACAGACCACTGCCGATGACCAGCACATCGGTCCGTTTGAACTGCATTTAATCGACCAGATACCAGTATTCGGAAATGAGATTATTTATCGCCTTCTCGATCTCGGCCTTGTCCTGTTTCTGGATGTCGATGAACTTGACGCTGACGCCCCAGAACTGCCCCTCTTCGCGACGGTTGACCACCTCGGCGGTGCACCGCACCACGCGGGTGCCGCCCGGCACCTGAAACTCGACCTGTATGCGGGTTCCCATCTCATACGGGGCGGGAGCGAGGATATACATACCGTTCATGCTGAGATTGGCGGTCTGCTGGAAATAGTTCGCCTCGCCGTCGATGTTGCGTATCCACATCTTGACGGGGATGCGGTCCTTCGTGCGGCGGTCGTTGCCGCGCCGTTCCTTGCGGCGGTCGTCCTTCGGGAAATGTGCCTGATCGCCGTCGCGGCGATCTTTGCTCGCCCGTCTTCCTGTCATCGGCATGATATTCCTCCCTTGGAGTGCTTACATCGCCTCCACTATACCGAGGCACCGTTCTTTGTCCATTTTTTACCCCGCCGCGAAGAAGGGGTTATTCTTCTTTTCGTAGCCGATGCTCGTCGCGTTCATGTGCCCCGGCAGGACCCGTGTATCGTCGGGCAGGACCATGAGCTTTTCGCGGATGCTTTTGATGATAAGCGCTTCATCGCCCCCCGGCAGGTCGCACCGGCCGATACTCTCGCGGAACAGGGTGTCGCCCGAAAAAAGCACGCCGCCGGCGAGGAAACAGACGCCGCCCGGGGTATGGCCCGGCGTGTGGATGACCGTCAGCTCGCTGCCGTCGGGAAGCGGGATCCGGTCGCCATCGTCCAACAGGCGCTCCGGCTCACGGGTGTAGGCGACGCCCCGGCCGAAGTGACCCGACAGGTTGAGCAAAGGATCGGAAAGGAAGTCGCGTTCCAATCGGTGTATCATCACCGCCGCCGCCGGGAAACGCTCTTTGAGCGGGATGAGCGCCGCGATGTGATCGTAGTGGCCGTGGGTGAAGAGCATCGCCGCGACGGTGCGCTTCCCGATGAGTTTCAAAAGCGCGTCATGGTCGCCGCCCGGATCGATGAGCACGACGCTTTCAGGGAATTCAAGGATATGGCAGTTGGCCATCACCGGGCCGACCGGCACTATGCGTATGGGAAAGGTCATCATCGCCTCCACGCAGGTTCCCCGCATCATAAAGGTACGGCGACGCTTTGCAACATTTATTCCATTCCATATCTGTCTCTATTTTCAATTCCATAAGAGAACTTTTCTTTCTCGCGGATTCTTGACTTTGTCGGTTCTTTTGAGAAGATGTCGTGTCTGATCTGTAAAATAAGGGAGGGATTTCATGTCGCATCATCAAATGTATCGCCTGTTTTTATTAGTTTCTTTTCTTTTTGTTTCATGCTCAGAAAATACCGTCGAAGGAAAAGATGATTACCAGTCACCTGACAACGATATCGCGAGCGATGCGGCCGAATCCGATGCCGACAGCATCCTCCTCGACGACAGCGATGCCGCGGTTGGGCACCCCCCTCGCTGGACCATCACGGAAGAAGATATTCCGTGGGTGAAAGACGGTGTTTTGCAATATTATCAATGGGGCACTGCTCATGCCGACAATGTCAGCCGCGTAGAATACCAAAATAAAAAGATATACCTCGCCGGCAGTATAGGGGGAAAACTCGATCACTCGGTGACCTCCGATTCATATTTAAAGATCATCACCGATGATAAGAAAATGAAAACCTATACGTGGGGGACCGACAAATCGGATATCGTCAGCACCTTTACGATGGGCGCCGACGGCAAGCTCTACATCGCCGGATTGACCGACGGCGACATGGGGAAGATATGGGGAAAAACAGGATATGCGAACAACGACTGCGTTGTTACCATTCTGGACACAACCAACGATTCCTTCTCATTCATTCAGTGGGGCAATGATAATTTCTGCATACCGCGGGCGCTTTATCTTGAGGATGACGGAACACTGGTCGTTATCGGCGTCACCAACGCGGCGTTCCCCGGCCAGACGCTTCACGGCAAAACCGACATCTTTATCTCGCGGATCAAAGGAAAAGATATCACCACCACACAGTTCGGACAACAACCGGGGAATGTGACCAACCCTTGTGGAAAGATCATTAAAACCGACTCTCAGGTTTTCATCTATGGGGACACCAATTCCGCCCTGCCGGGTCAAACGTTCAAGGGCGGGCAGATCGACGGATTCATCATAGCAATCGACCGGAAAGCTTACGCGCCGGTAAAATACCACCAGATCGGCACCGATGGTGATGACGGACTCAGCGGCATAGCACTGGCCCCGGACAACAAGATCCATTTCATCGGCTCAACAAGCGGTTCCTTTTCGGGGTTCGCCAACAAAGGAGAAATGGATTTCTTTTACGGTCATTTAGAGAATGATACCGTCGTCATAGACAATATGGCGGGAACCGCCGGAGACGACCTTGCGGACAGTCTCTACTATCACGATGATTACATATTCCACTCCGGTTCGACCGGAGGCAATTGCGACGGTGAAGGCGGTGTTCTTCCGAGCGACGACATAGTATTCGTTTCTCTTTCGGCCGATTATAAGATCAAGAAGTGTTTTCACTGGGGATCGTTTCGCTTAGACAGTGGCGGCGGACTGGCGGTCACTCCGGAGGGACGAATATATCTGGGCGTCAGAACTTACGGTGTTTTGGGCTCCCAGTTCTTTGGCGATGAGGCCTCCGATTCGTGGGATGCCGCGCTTTTGACGACCACTCTTTCCGACCTTGGCCTCTGATCTCGTTTCTTTCTCCCTAAATTGCGATTAGCGGCAGAAAGACTCCCTTTCTTGCTTTTTGGCCGCTTTCCCTGATAATGGGGCGCTATTTTAACGGTAGACCATGCGCCGAACCGTTCTCTTCATACTTATCGCCGCCATCCTTGCGGCGCTCATCGCAGGCTACCTCTTTTTCAAGACGGTCTACCTCCCGCGCAAGGTCGCCGCGCTCATCGACGCACGGTTGACCAGCGCCCCGGTCAAGGTGCTGTACGAGGTCGATTCGGTGGGCATCCTCCCCCCGTCCGTATCGTTTTCCTTCATATCGGTGGCGCCCCCCGACCGCGGTCCGGCCGCGTCGCTCAACGGATGCACCGTTTCGCGGCTCATCGGATTCCTCACCGAGAAGAACGGAGAACTAGCCATCGCCTGCGACACGGCGCACCTCTATCCCCCAGAGATGAAGGAACTCGCATTACTCCTCATAAAACCGGACGGCGCGACCGGAGAACCGAAAAAAGAGAAAAAGGAGCGAACGTTCGCCTTCTCTTTTTCGGCGGCCCACACCGAAGTGGCGGTCGATGACCGCGCCATCGCCTTCGCGCTCGAGGGCCGCTACGAGGCGCGGACCGTGGCGCTGACACTCAAACCGGCGGGCGACGGGAACGGCTCGTTCGTAACCATATCCGGATCGCTCGGCGACCGACGGCTGACCGCCTTTTTCAACCAATTTCCCATCGATCCCTATACCCGGCCGTGGCTCCCCGAAAAGGATCAGTACGCCCGCGGCCGGCTCGACGGTTCCATCGACCTGCTTGAGGAGAACGGAACGGCGCTTCTGCGGACCGACCTGTCGCTCTCGAACATCGAGGTGGCCCACCCCTTCGTCGACACCGAGCCCTTCGCCCTCCCCTTCCTGCGGATACACGGCGAAGCGACCGCCGACATCGCGAAACAGAGCGCCTTTTTCAACGACATCACCCTTTCCATCGGCGGGATCGAGGCTCATGCGCGCGGCACCTTCGTCGAGCGCCGTTTCGACATCGCGGCCGATATCACCAAGGCGTCGATCAACCTGTTGGCCACCACCGTCAAGAACCGGCTGTTCGACGATTTCCTCATGGAGGGAAGCATCAGCGCATCGCTGACGGCCGCGGGAGAGATACTGCCGGGCGATATCGTGCTGGACGCCATCGGCATCGGCGGCTCGCTCGACGGCCTCGTACAGCGCTCCGACCGGCTCGACCACTACCGCTCCGGGTTTGACTATTTCTTTACCGACAACAGCGGCGCCACCTTCCGGGTCGAGGTGAAGAACCGCGGCATCACCTACACCCCCATCGCCCTCATCCCCGAATACATCTACCGCGCCGTGGTGCTGTCGGAAGACGCCGGCTTCTTCCTGCATCACGGCATCGACTTCGCCGAAATGGACGCCGCGTTCAAGGACAACCTGAAACGGCGGGAACTGCGCGGCGGCTCCACCATCACCCAGCAGTTGGTCAAGAACCTCTTCCTCACCCGCAATAAAACGATACTGCGCAAGTTCCGCGAACTGCTCCTCGCGGTCGAGATAGACGCGACGCTTCCCAAAGAACGGATCCTCGAGATATACCTCAACATCATCGAATGGGGTCCCGGCATCTTCGGCATCGGACAGGCGGCGCAATACTACTTCGGCAAACTACCCGAAGAGCTCCTGCCGCACGAGGCGGCATGGCTCGCCTCCATCATCCCCAATCCGAAGAACTTCCAGTACGAATACACACGGGGCTCGGTATCCGACGCACGGATGGCTCGCCTCCAGCGACTCATGGACAAACTCTTCGAGAACGGCTACATCTCGGGCGACCTCTACATCGCCTGCTACACCGCGCCGCTCATCTTCCGCAGCGAGACCGCGGAGACGCTACCATGAAACGGCCGGCACTCATATCGGCCGCCTGCCTTTCCTGCGCCACCATCGTCCCCGGCGGCGCACTTTTCTGCCCCGACTGCGGCCGCTACGCCCTCGAACTAGTCCGCCGCTGTCCCCAGTGCGGCGGGTTCATCGAACAGCCGAACGGCGATGAGCTGGGCTGCCGCTTCTGCCGCGACAAGAAGTTCGCCTTCGACGCGGCGGCGAGTCCCTTCATCTACGCCGGGGCGGTCGCCAAGGCGGTGACCACGATGAAGTACGGTCCGATCTACCGGTCGGCCGTCGCGATGGGACGGTTTCTCGGCACCCACATCCCCGACCCGATGCGGATAGCCGACCGCGTGATATTCCCGCCGATGAGCCGGATGGCGCTTTTCCTGCGCGGCTTCAATCAGGCGGCGGTGCTCGCCGACGAGGTGGCGCGGCGCGGCGTGATGCTGCTGGATACCCATCTCTTGAAAAAGGTGAAGCGGACCAAACAGCAGGCGGAGCTGTCGCTCGACGAACGGAAACGGAACCTCTCGGGCGCCTTCGCCCTCACCCGGCCGGTCGCCGGCAAGCGGTTCCTCCTCATCGACGATGTCGCGACGACCCTCACCACCGCCAACGAGATAGCGACGCTCCTCAAAAATAACGGCGCCGACAAGGTCTTCGTCCTCACCTTCGCCCGCAAGTCGCTGCATTTCGACTGACGACCGGAAAATAGTTTCTTTCTATGAAAAAGATTTTCGGTTGAATCGCTCCTCGAACTCCTGCACCGTTGCGATGACCTCCACGAAGGTCGGCGGCTCATCGAAGAACATCTCGCGGCGCATCTCGTCATAATCGCGCCGCCATGCAGACATCCGGTCGGGCAGCGGAACGATCCTGAGCGAACCTTTGCGGATCGTAGCGTAGTCCATCCATGACCAGTTGAAGAATATCCGGCGATGCGCCGCGACGGCGTCAAAAAGCGTTGCATCGGCCACGGCACTTTGCGCCACACCGCGAGTTATGAGCGCCCAGAGATCGTAATAATGACGCGCCATGCGCCGTTTATGTCCCTTCTCCAACGGCCGGAAATTCTCTTCGTGCAACAGCATCGCCTTTTCCCAAAAGGTCCGTTCGGCCGCCAAGGCGCGCACCGGGCATGCCGCCGCGCTGAAAAGCTGAGGGAACTCCTCCGCGACCATCGGCACGATGCGCTCTTCACTTGCCGGCCACGGATCGGAGCGGGCGCCGAACTCAAGCCGGACGGCGGGGGTCACATAGCGGGAGGAGTCATGTCCCCAACAGGTGGGATAGTGGAACAGGAGCGTCTGACCGTCGGGGTCATCCTCCGCGCCGACGAGTTCCCAGCGCTCGCCGGTCGGCAGTTTCGCCGTCAAGCGCTGTCGCAGTTGCTCCGCGAGTTGGCCGTGAACATAGCGGCGGCACGCATCTTTAAGTTCGTCGAGCCGCTGTCTGCGCTTTTTCATGCTGGGCGCCGTTTCGGGCGCCATCGCTCCATCGAAACCGAGCACCGCACGGTCTATTGTCAGGTCGACATCCTCAGAGAACCGTTCTATGATCTTCCAGACCTTCGACAGTGCGGTGCCTCCCTTGAAAGTAAGATGCGGACCGATATCGGGCAGAGAGAAGAGTTCCCGTACCGCCAATGAAAGCCAGATATCCTTTTCAACGCTGTGGGCTGGAAGTCTCCGTTGCGACTCGACCTGCTCGAATATCCGGCGGCGTTCGTCGCGCGTTCTGTGAATGAAAGCGTCCATCGTTTTTCCGTTATTCCGACGCCAACTGTCGCATGATGACACCGATCCATGCCGGAGCGAGCGCCGCATCGCGCGACAACCGGTCTTTTCCGGCCGCGTCGAGCCGTCGGCGCAACTGAACGATGACCGCAGCGTCCACCGCGGTATGCCCCAGATAGCGGAGCGCCTGAATGATAAGGCCGCTGATCGTTCCCGCCGTGGCCATATTCTTGGGTGTTGTCCGTTTCAGGATTATCTCGGTCCTGCCGATGCGGACGCGTTTGGAGGGGCCGTCGGTCAGGAAGACGATCTTCATCGGCACCTGTGTCGAAAGGCCGAGCAGATTGGCGGCATACGCCCCCGATGGCTGGAGTCGTGTCCGGTCGCGGCCCGCGAGCGCCTTTGCCACCTCGTCGGCGGAGGGCATGAGCAGGCCTAGTTCCGGGTGTGTGCGGGGAAGGTCGTATATGCCGCGGGCAAGACGGCGGAGCGACCCTTTCTTTACCAGCCGGTGCAGGGCAACATCAATGGCGCGGCGGGTACCGAGGTCGAGGAGGTCACTGGGCAGAATGAGGCTACCCTTTCCCTTACCACGAATTCTATTTAGTATTTTAGTATCAAGACCTTGCATGGCATACACCATAAAAATCTGTAAGAAATAATAGCCTGTTTTTCTTACAAAGCAAGAGAACCTTAGAAAATAATTTACGGCTCGAACGGGCAGACCCCTTCCTTTTCGCACTAGTAGGCAATGTCGCGACGACCCTCACCACCGCAGGGAAATCACTTCGCGCACCGGAACCCGTGGTCGAGGCTGTTGACGGCCGGGGAGAGGGCGGGGCTGCGAAAGGAAGCGCGCAGGTGGCCGTAGTCGTAGTTGAGGCCCCACGACCCGCCGCGCAAAACGCGAGAATCACCCGAATCTGGCCCCGCAGGGTTGTTTGTAGGCGTCGTTTCGTAGTATGTCTCGCCATACCAGTCGTTCACCCATTCCCATACATTACCCGCCATGTCGTAGGCGCCATAGGGCGATTTTCCCGCTTCCTTACTTCCTATCGGCATGGTGCCGCCACTGCCGCATCCATCGCCGTCAGCATTGTCGTCATGCATTACCGCATAATCACAGGTCGCGGTTTCGTTGCCCCACGGATATTTCCTGCCATCGGTACCTCTGGCCGCTTTTTCCCATTCCGCTTCGGTAGGAAGCCGTTGGCCGATGTATTCGCAGTAGGCTTTTGCACCGTACCAAGTCACGCATTGCATCGGATGGTTCTCTTTGCCCGTTGCGCCGAGGTTGCAATAGGAGTCGTCGGTGTTGGTCCAGTAGTGCGGTTCGTTCTCGTTGCTATTGTTGCAGGCGCCGTTGGCGACGCATTTTTGGTATTCGCCCACGGTTACTTCATACTTGCCGATCTTGTACGTCGAAAGCGTTACCGCATGGTACGGGGATTCATTGCCCCTACATTGGTCATCCACCGCTGAATTACAACCCATTTGGAATTCTCCGGCGGGGACATCAACCATCCCACCGATATCGTCGGGGCCACCATGACCGCCGCACGATACCGCGAAAAGAAGCGCCGCAAACGCCAAGATAACCGTCAAGAACCTGTTCATGAAAGTCATCCTCTCGCTAATTTCCAATACGGGAACAATGGATTGTAGCAGGAGGGAAAAGGAAGGCAAGAAAAGGACATTCGTCCTCACCTTCGCCCGCAAGTCGCTGCACTTCGACTGACGATTTATTTGTCATCCGCACCCCTTTCTGCTAGGATGTTGCCCGGTTGAGCCATTCATCGGGGGAACTCATGGCGGGACAAAGAGAACATTGGGGCTCGAAGCTCGGCGTCATCCTCGCGGTCGCGGGGAGCGCGGTGGGTCTGGGTAATTTCCTGCGCTATCCGGCAAAGATGGCCCTGAACGGCGGCGGCGCCTTCATGATACCGTACCTTGTGGCGCTGGTGCTGCTCGGCATCCCGCTCATGTGGATGGAATGGACGCTCGGCCGGATGGGCGGTCAGCGCGGCTTCGGCACCGCGACCTCCATCTTCGCCTCGGTCACCCGCAACAGCATGACCGCCCGCATCCTCGGCGCCATCGGCATACTCGGCCCTTTCATCATCCTCGTCTACTACACCTTCATCGAATCTTGGACGCTCGCCTACGCCTACTTCGCCTTCACCGGAAAACTCAACACGGTGACCGATCAGGCAGGGATGAAGTCGTTCCTCTCGGGCTTTCAGGGACTGGCCCAGAACGATCATTTCTCCGGCATCGGCGTCGCCTATACCTTCTTCCTCATCACCTTCGCGCTCAACTTCTACTTCATCTACCGCGGCATTCAGGGGGGCATCGAGAAGCTATCGAAGATCGGTATGCCGATACTGATCATCCTCGCGGTGCTGCTGGTCGCCCGCACCCTGTCGCTGGGGGCCCCCGACCCGGCGCAACCCGATCTGTCGATAGCCAACGCGCTCAACTTCATCTATACCCCCGACCTTTCGAGCCTCGCCAACGCGCGGGTCTGGCTGGAGGCGGCGGGGCAGATATTCTTTACTCTCTCCATCGGCATGGGGGTCATCATCGCCTATGCCAGTTACCTGAAAAAGGACGACGATGTGGTCCTCTCGGGGCTCTCGGCCGCATCGACCAACGAGGTCTGCGAGGTCATTCTCGGCGGGTCGGTGGTCATCCCGGCCGCCTTCGTATTCCTCGGCGCGGCGGGAACTTTGGAGGTGGCCAAAAGCGGCATCTTCAACATCGGTTTCGTGACCATGCCGCTCATCTTCGGCAAGATACCGCTCGGGGCGCTCTTCGCGGGGCTTTGGTTCCTTCTGCTGTTCATCGCCGGGATCACCTCGTCGGTCTCGATGATACAGCCGGCGATGGCGTTCCTTGAGGACGAACTCAAGGTGGACCGCAAGAAGGCGACCGGCATACTCGGCATCGTCGCGTTCCTCGCCTGCCAGCCGGCGATATTCTTCCTCGGTCACGGGTTCGTGGACGAACTCGACTTCTGGGGCGGCACGGTGTTCCTCGTGCTGTTCGCCACGGTCGAGACCATCATCTTCGGCTGGGTGATCGGCATCGACAAGGCATGGGAAGAGATGCATCAGGGGGCCGATATCCGTATCCCCGGTGTCTACAAGTTCATCATCAAGTATGTGACGCCGCTTTACCTCTTCGCGATACTCGGCGCGTGGAGTTATCAGCAGTTCATCCCGACAATACTCATGGAGGGGGTGGCGGAGGCCGACAAGCCCTATATCTGGGGTGCGCGGCTACTGGTCTTCGGCGGGTTGGCGCTGGTGATCGCGCTGACGGTCTACGCGGCGAAACGGATTAAGACCCCTCCGGGAGGTGCGGCATGAACACCGAAGCGATCATCTTCATGGCGCTGTCATGGGGCAGTATCATCACCCTGTTCATCTTTTCGTACTACCGGATGTTCCGAAAGAAATAATTCCTATTTGAGGAGGTCCATCATATGAACTACCGCATGTTGTTATTGTTCGCCCCATTCATCCTCGCCGCCCTGTTCTGCGCCGCCTGTGACGATGGCAGTACCACGGAGACCGACACCGACACCATCGTCGATAAGGATATCCTCACCGATACCGCGCCGAACGACGACGACGAGTTATCGACCGACGAGGCGATCCCCGACGACGAGCCGTTCGTGCCGACCGATTGCATCCCCATAACCGCCACCGCCATTACGCTGGACGCTGAATTGAGCAAATATGTCGGCCCCCTCTCGGAACCGATCGGGAAGGTCGACATGACCGATATGCTGTCGATCGAATTCTATCTCGATGCGACCACCCTGCCGACCGAACTGAAGGTCGGTCTCTACAACCTCGCCACGCCGCCGAACGACAATTACGCCACCTGCACCGAATGCGTGCGCATCCTCGGCGACTACGATACCGAGCGGGGCGGCTATACCCGTTCCTTCTTCCAATACGACGGCACCTTGGAGATCACCGAAGCACAGGCGGACTCTTTGAAGTCGAAAGGGAACTTCTCGGCGCGGCTGGTCGAAGTGACCATCGACAAGGACACCAACCGCTCCACGCCGGTCACCGGCGGCGCCTGTTATGAGGTCACCGGCTCGTGGGACACCATCTGCACCCCCGATTGCACCGGTAAGAGCTGCGGCGGCGACGGCTGCGGCGGCATCTGCGGCGACGGCTGTGAACCGGGCACTCAGTGCAACGAGGACCAGACCGGCTGTATCGCCTGCACCGCCGTAACGGTGACCGATATCGTCCCGAAAGACCGACCGGAGATCTACGAAGGGACCTTGACCGAGAACCTCGGCGGCGAATTCCCCGACCTGTTCTATCTCGGTTTTGAGGGAACGCAGACCGCCGACACCTACGATCTGGCCGGGGTCAATTATGCCGACTGCGTTCAGTGCGTGCTGGTGGTGCAGGATAAAACGACCGATCCGGCCGCCACGCCGAAGTTCTTTTTCCAAGAGAGCGGCACACTGGTCATTGAAGATATGGTCACCCTTGAGAACGGCTTCATGGGCGCCGAATCAAAGGGACATATGAGCGGCGTCCGCCTCGTCGAGGTCACCATCGACAACGCGACCTACGTATCGACCCCGGTGCCCGACGGCGGCTGTCTCACCATTACGGAAGCGGCATGGGACACCATGCCCGCTATCCGCTGAACCCCTTACCTGTGCGGAGGCTTTCATGAAACCTATCTTGTTCACCGTCCCGGCATTGCTTCTGGCTTTCTTTTCCACGCCCGGCTCGGCGCTGGCCGCCGATAACGACAGCATCCTCGCCGATGAGGACACGTTGGTCACCGATGACGTCGTCCCGACCGAATGCACCGCGATAACCCTTTCGGATGTCGCCATCGCGAACGGCGTCTATCAGGCCGCCCTGAGCGAAACGATCGGCACCGCCGACCTCGCCGACCTTTTCCAGATCGAATTCTACACCGCCGACCTCTCGGCGCTCCGCACCGATCTTGTCGTCGGGAGCTACGATCTTGCCTCCGAGGCGAATGACAATTACGCCACCTGCACCGAATGCGTCCGGGTGTTCGAGGATATCGCGGCCGACAACAGCGGGGTGGCCGCCACCTATTTTCAGTACTCCGGCGCGATAGAGATCGCCGAGATCGGCACCCGGCCCCTGGAGTCGAAAGGCTCCATCCATGTCTTCGTACATGAGGTTACCATCGACGCCAGCACCTACGAATCGACCCCGGTCGCCGGCGGCGCCTGCTACGAGATAACCGGCGCATGGGACACGATCTGTGTTCCCAGTTGCGGCGATGCGGTCTGCGGGACCGACGGCTGCGGCGGCGAATGCGGCGCCGGCTGTGAAACGGGCAAGCAGTGTAACGCCGACCGGAGCGGTTGTATAGACTGCACCGCCATCACCATCGCCGACATCGTCCCGAACATCGACTACCCGAGCCTCTATCAGGGCGTTGTGGTCGAGGAACTGGGCGACACCTTCGACGACCTTTTCCAGATCGAATTTTACGGCGAACAGGTGCCGGGCACCTACGATCTGACCGGGACCAACTATTACGACTGCAGCCAGTGTGTCGTGGTCACGCAGGACGGCGTCGATGATCCGGCCGCCTTGCCCAAGGTCTTCTTTCAGGAAAGCGGCTCGCTCGTACTTGATGCGGCGATTCTGGTCGACGGCGAGATGGGCGCCGAGTCAAAGGGCCATCTCGACGGCGTGCGGTTGGTGGAGGTGACCATAGCGAGCGACTACACCTCGACCCCGGTTCCGGGCGGTTCCTGTCTGGCCATTACCGAAGCGGAGTGGGATACCATGGGCGCGGCAACCACCGATGACGACGCCCTGCTTACTGATGACGAGATCACCGACTCCGTGGTCACCGACGCGGCGGACACCTTGATCGATGAAGACATCGTCGCTACCGATGATACCGACACTCAGAAGAAAAGTGACGACGGGTGCGGCTGTTCGGTGATATTCTAGGACCAGTTTTTCCGAAAAATAAGATCGTTTGCGAGGAGTCGCCTCTCCTTTACTTCACCAGTCCGGCGAAGCCCATGAAGGCGAGGCTGAGAAGGCCGGCGGTGATGAGCGCTATCGGTGCGCCGCGCATCGGCTTGGGGATGTCGACCAGCGCCAGTTTCTCGCGGATACCGGCGAAGACCACCAGCGCGAAGGTGAAGCCGACCGCGATCGAGATCGTGTAGACGACGCCCTGCACGAGGTTGTAGTTCTTCTTGATGACCAGTATCGCGATGCCGAGGACGGCGCAGTTGGTGGTGATGAGCGGCAGGAAGATGCCGAGCGCCTGATAGAGCGGCTGGCTTATCTTCTTCAGGATGATCTCGACCATCTGCACCAGCGCCGCGATGACGAGGATGAACACGACCGTCTGCATGAAACCGATGCCGAGGGTATCGAGCACCAGTTTCTGGATGAGGAAGGTGACGATGGTGGCAAGCGTCATGACGAAGATGACCGCCGCCCCCATGCCGATGGAGGTCTGCACCTTATTCGACACGCCGAGGAAGGGGCAGATGCCGAGGAACTGGGCCAGAACGATATTGTTGACGAATATCGAACCGATGATTATCACAAAGTATTCCATAACGTACCCCCTACGCCGCTTTCTTGACGAACTTGTTGACGAAGGCGATCAAGAGCCCGAGGGCTATGAACGCGCCGGGCGGCATGATGAACATGAGCACGGTGGTCGGGTTCTCGCCGAACAGGGCGATACCGAAGATGGTGCCGTTGCCGATGATCTCGCGCAGGCCGCCGAGGGTCGTCAGCGCGATGGTGAAGCCGAGCCCCATGCCGATACCGTCCAAGAGACTTCCCAGCACGCCGTTCTTCGAGGCGAAGGCCTCGGCACGGGCGAGGATGATGCAGTTGACGACGATGAGCGGTATGAAGACGCCCAGCGACTCGGAGAGCGCCGGGGTGTATGCCTGCATCGAAAGGTCGACGATCGTCACGAACGACGCGATGACCACGATGAAGGCCGGGATGCGGACCATGTCGGGGATGAGGTTCTTGATGGCGGCGATGACGGCGTTGGAGCCGACGAGCACCGCGGTGGCCGCGAGCCCCATGCCCAGTCCGTTGACGGCCGAACTCGACACCGCGAGCGTCGGACACATGCCCAGCAGGAGCACCAGTATCGGGTTCTCTTTGATGAACCCCTTGGTGAATTCATGCATCATGCTCATTTCACACCTCCCTTCGTGAAGGCCGCGTGCGCCTTCTGCACCGCGTCGGTGAAGGCGCGCGAACTGATGGTGGCGGCCGTTATCGCGTCGATCTCGCCGCCGTCCTTCTTGACCTTGAGGTTGTTCACGCCGGGATTCTTGCCGGTGTACTGATCCTTCCACGGCGTATCCATCTTGGTGCCGAGCCCCGGGGTCTCCTTGTGCTCGACCACCGATATCGCGTTGATGACGCCGTCGGGTTTGAAGCCGACCATGAGCCAGATATTGCCCGAATAACCGGCGGGAGATACCGTCTTGACCGCCGTGCCGACCGTCTGCCCGCCCTGCGTGGCGGGGTAGAGTTCGAGGCCGTCGAAACCGTCGACGGTGTACTTCCCGGCCGCCGGATCGTTGTCGAAGGGTATCCCGTCCAACACTTTCTTGATGTTCTTGACCTGTTTCTCCTGCGCCGCCTTGGCTATGGCGTCCTTGGTGTTGCCGTAGGTGAAACCGAGGGCGAGCGCCGAAATGATGCAGATGCTCGAAAGCACCACAAACATATTGCGGAAGTTCGATTCGAGTTTCTTAGCCATAGTTCACCTCCTTCCCGAAGCGGGTAGGCTTGATGTACTTGTCGATGAGCGGGACGAAGGCGTTCATGATGAGTATGGAATAGGAACACCCTTCGGGGTAGCCGCCGAATATCCGGATGAGGCCGCACAACAGGCCGCCGCACAGGGCGAATACGATCTGCCCTTTGACGGTCATGGGACTGGTGACCATGTCGGTCGCCATGAACCATGCGCCCAGCATCGCGCCGCCGGCAAGGATGTGGAAGAGCGGATCGGCGTATTTGGTGGGGTCCATCGCCCACAGAACGCCGGTGATGAGGGCCAGACCGCCGAGGTAGAACACCGGGATGTGCCACGTGATGATCTTCTTGTAGAGCAGGTAGATGCCGCCGAGCAGTATCGCGAAGGCGCTCACCTCGCCGATACAGCCGCCGACATTACCGATGAAGAGATTGAAGTAGTCGAACCGTTCGGGCGACGCCGCAACGAGGTTGGTCACCGACTCGCCCATCTTCACCCCCTCTTTCAGGTAGCCGAGCGGGGTGGCGGCGGTGGTGCCGTCTATCGCCTTGGACATGTTCCAAGTCCACTGAGTGGTGACCGGGATGGGCCACGTGGTCATGTCGACCGGGAAGCTGACCAGCATGAAGGCGCGGCCGAGGAGCGCCGGGTTGAAGGGGTTGCGCCCCAGCCCGCCGAAGACCATCTTACCGATGGCGATGGCGAAAACGGCCCCGAGGATCACTTCCCAGATCGGGATACTCGAAGGGACATTGAAGGCGAGCAGGATGCCGGTGATCGCGGCCGAGCCGTCGAACGCGGTGACCGTCGTCTTCATCAGGTATTTCTGGATGACGAACTCGGTCAGGATGCAGGCGATGGTCGCCACGAGCGTCACCACGATGCCGCGGATGCCGAAGAAATAGGCCGAGAAGGCGAACGACGGCATCAGGGCGATGACGACGGCCCACATGACCTTTTCGGTCGAGAGCGGCCCCTTGGCGTGCGGGGAGAGCGATACGATATAGTTGCTCATTTCTTACTCCGTTCTCTTCTGATCCTCATGACATTGGCCTTGGCGAGCCGCACATTGTCGAGCAGCGGCCGCGCGGCGGGACAGGTGAACTGGCAGCAGCCGCATTCCATGCAGTCGGCGGCATCCTCTTTTTCCGCCTCTTCCCACAGCGCATATTCGGCCTGCTTCTCGATGAGGTACGGTTCCAGCCCCATCGGACAGGCCGAAACGCACTTGGCGCACCGGATGCAGTCGCCGGGGGCGTTGCGCTTCGCTTCCGACTCGTCGACGAGGATGACGCCGCTGGTCCCTTTGGTCACCGGCGTTTCGGGACTCACCATCGCCTTGCCCATCATCGGGCCGCCGTTGATGAACTTGGCCGTACCTTCCGGGATGCCGCCGCAGGCCGTGATAAGCTGCGATATCGGGGTGCCGACGCGGACGAGGAAGTTGGCCTTCTTGGGCAGTTTCCGACCGGTCATGGTCACGACGCGCTCAAAGAGCGGCTTATTCTTCTGCACCGCCTCGTAGACCGCGAGCGCCGTGCCGACATTGTTGACCACGCACCCGACATCGAGCGGCAGTTTGCCCGACGGCACTTCGCGGTTGAGACACGCTTTGATCAGTTGTTTCTCGGCCCCCTGCGGGTACTGCACCTTGAGCGCCTGCACCGCGATGCCGGTGTACTCCTTCGCCTTGCGGGAAAGGAGTTCGATCGCGTCGGGCTTGTTGGCCTCGATCCCGACGATCGCTTTCCCGACGCCGAGCGCCTTCATAAGTATTTGCGTCCCGACCAGCACCTCGTCGGCCCGTTCGAGCATGACGCGATGATCGCTGGTGAGGTACGGTTCACACTCGACGGCGTTGATGAGCAGGGTGTCGACCTTCTTCCCTTCGGGCACCATATATTTCACATGGGCCGGGAAGGTGGCGCCGCCGAGCCCGACAATGCCCGACTCCTTGATCTTCTCGACGATCGCCTTCTGGTCGAGCGCGATCTCTTTTTTCAGTTCGGGACTGCGGTCGATGGCCGGTTCCCATTCGTCGCCGGCGACATCGATGATGACCGCCTTGCGCTTGTAACCCGACGCGTCGACCACATCGTCGATACCGAACACGGTGCCCGACACCGACGAATGGACGCTCGCCGAGATGAAGCCTTCGCCCGTCCCGATGAGCGTTCCCACCTTCACCTTGTCGCCCTTCTGGACGACCGGCTTGGCCGGGGCGCCGAGATGCTGGCCCAGATGGATGAATGCGCGCTTGGGCAGTTCGGCCGCCTCGATGGGCAACCCCGCCGAAAGCTTGTTCTCCGGCGGATGGACGCCGCCGATCTTGAAAGTCTTCAGGTCCACGGTATTCTCCTATCTCAGTTCATAGTTCCCGTATCTCACGCCGCCGGGGTCGCCTTGGGCGCTTCCGCGGTCTTCGGGGCCTCCGCGGCCGGTTTGGGCTGGGGCGGTTCGAAGGTCGCGTGGATCGCCTTGGTGGGGCAAACGACGATGCATTTGCCGCAGGCGATGCACTTCTTCGGATCGATGTAGGCAAGGTTGTTGGCAAGCGTGATCGCCTGCACCTTCTCGGGGCACTCCTTGACACATTTGCCGCAACCGATGCAGGCCGCCTTGCAGTATTTCATCGCGGCGGCTCCCTTTTCGGTGTTCACGCAGTCGACCCAGACGCGACGGTCCTTTCTCCCCTTCGGACGCATCTCGATGATGCGGCGCGGACAGGCTTTTGCGCAGGCGCCGCAGGCGACGCACTTGGCGGGGTCTATCACCGGGAGTCCGGTCTTGTCGTCCATGTACATCGCGCCGAACGCGCAGACCGTAACGCAGTCGCCGATCCCGAGACAGCCGTTCGGGCATCCCTTCTCGCCGACGAAGACGGTGTGGGCGATGACGCATTTGGGGGCGCCGTCGTATTTGAGCGTGCGGGGCGCCTTCTCATGAGTGCCGTTACAGCGGAGCACCGCCACCATCGGTTCGCTCTCGGCCACCGCCATCCCCAGCGCGTCGCCGATCGCCTTCATCGCCGCCGATCCGCCGGGCGGGCAGGAAAGTCCGCCGATATCGCCCTTGTCGGCCGCCTTGACGATCGCCTCGGCAAGACCGCGACAGCCGGGATAGCCGCACCCGCCGCAGTTGGCGCCGGGCAGAAGCGCCGCGACCGTATCGATGCGCGGGTCCTCTTCGACATGGAATTTCTTGGCCGTCAGGAACAGCAGTATCGCCGAGATACCGGCGACCGCACCGAGCATGATGACCGGATACAGGATCACATCAACCACGGGACACCTCTTGATCGCTATTGATAATCTTATCTACGGTGAAGACGAAATTCCGGAACAGGCGGCCGCGCAGCAGCCACAGCAGCAGATAGAACGGCACGAGCGCCCCCAGTCCCGCGACCCCCGCAAAACTTTCTTCAACGCCGTTTGCGACCGCACCGAAGAACACGAAGGCGAGCACGATGAGCGGCAGGACAAAGCCGTAGAGGACCGCCGTCATCCCGACCTTCGTCGAGAGATTGATGCGGACGCGGTCTCCCGGCAGGAGCGGTCCTTCGGCCAGCGCGTCGATCTCTTTCTGCGCCGTCTCAAGATTACCGCAGGCGCCTTTGGCGTGGCAGGAGGCGCAGGCGCTCTGGGCGGTGATGAGGACGCGGGCACAGCCGTCGGCGTACTCCTTCACTATCCCTTCGCGGCAAATGTCGCTGTGTCTATCGCTCATATAAATTCTGTGGTACACACGCAATGCGGCTCCTTCGTATCCAATAACTTGCCCTTTGTCAACAAAACGGCTATACCTCATATAATTAGGATGTCGAGGGAGGAAACCTATGCGGCTGATAACTGTTCTGGCCCTTATTTTTGCCTTTACCATGACGGCGGCGCAGGCGACCGCCACCCTCACCGTCAAGGTGTGGGGGCTCAAGAAACAGGGGAAGGTCTTTGTTTACCTTTACAATCAGGACGATGGGTTCCCCACGAAGCCCGAAAAGGCATTCAAAACCATCACCCTGCCGGTGACCGCCGACACCCTTTACGCCAAGTTCGAGGGGCTCACACCGGGCGACTATGCCGTCGCGGTGATGCACGACGAGAACGACAACGGGCAGATAGACACCAACTGGATCGGCATCCCCAAGGAGGGGCTCGGCGTTTCAAATAACGCCAAAGGGGTCATGGGGCCGCCGAAGTTCAAGGATGCGAAACTCGCCATCCCCGCCGGGGAGAAAAGCATCTCGATCCCGATAAAATACCGTTAGAGATCGACGGTCCTCGAGCGAACCACCCCGTCAGCTATCCCCCCTTTTTCATTCATCCGGATGACGGCATACTTGTCGGTGAAGACCCGTTCACGGAATGCGGCATCGTCGAGGAGGTCCTTGTCATTGAAAAGGAACCGGCAATCGCCCGCCGGTGCGGGAAAGAGGGCAATGGTATAAACGCCTTCGTCGAGACGGAGCGGTACCATGTCCCACTTCATTTCGCAGTCCATTTCGCCGCTGTTGCTTTGCGCTTCCACGCCGGGAAGAGCGATGGTCGATCTTGCGGTGTGGTGGTAGGTCAAGTGGTATGCGTAGCGCTTACCGAGGGAAAGACGGTACTGGCCGACAGCGGAGAAGTACCAAAGGGCAACTACGCCAATAACGATCAGCGCCAGAATGGTTGCTATCAGTGCTTTCTGTTTGGTGGTCATATCAATAAGACTTACTGACACTTTTCGGGAATCACATAGTTGTCCAGATCAACACCGATGATGACAATATCGGGATTTTTCTCCTTAAGAGTGGAAAACTGCTCTTTGGGTACGCAGTTATCCGCCATTTCAAGATAACTCATCGATATTATGTCGTAAAGAGGAGATATATCGTCCACATAATTATTACTTAAATAAAGAGAGCCCAACACTTGTAGAGCAGAAATTGGTTCTAGTTCTTTTATCTTATTGTTTTTGAGTTGAAGAAATGTTAATTTTGTTAAGGTCCGGAGCGGTTCGAGAGATTCAATTTGATTGTTTTCCGCACCAAACCAATCAACATTAGGCATGTTTTCGATGCCTTTTATACTTCGAATCGCCCCCCCCCACAGCCCAATCTGGTTATTTTGTTGTACAATTCAGGATCGTTTTTATCCAACAACCCCAAGTTTGCATCATAATCTATTTTCTCTTGCACACATGCCTTAAACGCGGGATCCTCAAATTCTCCCGGTTTGAGCTTATTGTTTCCGTTGTCACAACCGGTGCAGGCGGTGAGGAGAATAAGGATGGTCAACAAATACGCGGTTCTTTTCATGGGTTATCTCCGTTCCTTTTTTCTTGTCACCCGACACCCCCGCAAGCCCCCTGCATCAGGGGGCCTTTCGTATGTTGCCTCCCTGTCGCAGGGAGGTGGCGCAACGCGACGGTGGGTGTCATAATTCGTCATTGCATCGCATTCATTATCTGGCCGAGGGTGAACAGGTTCAGGTTGAGCGGTGGTATCGGCAGGATATTACCATAATTCCGGTCAATGAGCGGTTTGAAGTTGGCAAAGGTCTTGTACAACATAAAGTTCACGAACATTATTGGCACTTAGCAGGATCTTGTTCGTCTGCACTGTTCCCAGTAATGATCAAATCGCTATTATTCTCTTTTATTTTCTCGAATTGGGATAGATCGACAATACAGTTCCCCCATACGGAAAGCATATTAAGAGAGGCACTCTTGTATAAAGGGGAAATGTCCGTTATATAGTTTCCGTTAACATGGAGCGCTGTTAGAACTGGAATATCTCCTATGGGTTCTAAATCATTTATTTTGTTGTTGCCGAGTTTCAGGAAGGTGAGTTTGGTCAGGGTGCGGAGCGGTTCGAGCGATTCGACTTGGTTGTCAACGATCGACAAATCCTCCATGTTGGGCATATTCTCTATGCCTTTCAAGCTCTTGACCCCCCCCCGTAGCACTCTAACATCTCTACTTTGTTATATAATTCTGGATCGTCTTTTTGCCATAGACCGATACCGATGGCATAATTTATTCTTTCCTCCACGCATGCTTTAAACGCGGGGTCCTCGAATTCTCCCGGTTTGAGTTTGCCGTTATCGCCATTATCACAGCCGGTACAGGCGGTGAGGAGAATAAGGATGGTTAAGAAGAATGACCTCATCCCAACCTTCTCCTTGCAAAAGGAGAAGGAGCAAAAGGTATTGCCCTCGCCTTTTACAAGGAGAGGGCGGCTCTGCCGGGTGAGGTTATTGGATGAGGTCTGTCTCGTGCCGTTCATTTCACATCCTCCTTCTAATCACAAGGGCGACTATAGCAAACAGTTTCTATGATGTCAAAAAGAGGAACGGCGTTCGATCAGTTCGGATCGCTCTTGCACTTGACCGCCGGATGTATCGTGCAGACATCGGTCATCGGAGTGTCGGCATACCGTTCGTCGAGCCAGTCGAGCTGGTCGTCGAGCGACCAGAGGAACCCGTCGCTGTGTGACGCGCCGGTGCATTCACGGTACTGTATCTGATACCCCATGTCACACAGATCGGCAAAGGCCTCCCGTTCAATGAAGGGGACCACCAGCGTGTCGTTCGCCGACAGTATCATGAAGGCGGGGATGTCATCGATGCGCGGCACCGAACTGCGCGCCAGCGTGTTCTCCTTGATGTAGCAAAGCCACGGTTCGAACCCGTCGCAGAACGGGTCGAGCTGCGCCGCCGCAAGCAGTTCGGGGGTGAAGAGCTCCTCGAGCGTGTCGACCCCCGCCGCCTCGAGCGGACCGTCGAGATCGCACGAGGTCAGCGCGTGAGGACGGAGGTCGGCGTCCCACGGCGCGTTGAAGACAGCGGAGAGCATCATCGGTTCGTCGCGATACCAGTCGTTGGCCGACAGGAAGACCAGCGCGGTGTTCCCCGACGCCGGGACATATTCGTTCAGGGCGCGCTTGGCGTGGCGGTACATATCGGTCGGCGGGATGCCCCAGACGGCACCCTTGATGGTGAGTTCGGGGGCGTAATACGGGGCGAAACGGGTGGTGAAGGCGGCGGCGTGGCCTCCCTGCGAACCGCCGGAGATGATGGCGTTGCCCGGCTGGACATCGATGCCGAATATCGACACCTCGGGCCGATCGAGGAAACTCGGGACGGCGCGGATCATGTCGAGCGACGCGATGGCGGTCGGTTCGCCGATGAGGTAGGAATGGAGTTCGGTCGATGCGGTGCCCATGCTCTTGAGCCCGAGATAGTCGGGCGCGATGGCGATATAGCCAAACGAGGCGAAGAGCGCCGCGACCATCGCGGTGCCGTTGAGTTCGTCGCCGGCCGATGGGGAGCAGGGATCGCCCAGACCCATGGTGCCGTGCTGCACCATGAGGACGGGGACCGTCTTGCCGGTCATCGGGATCGCGACGATGCCGGTCGCGTCGGTGAGCTGCCCCTTGTCCTGCGTCCGGTAACGGATCCGGAATACGAGGGTATCGTACTCGGGAGTCCGCTGGAGGTTCACTTCCTTGTCGTTCTTGAGTGTGGCCTTGATGATCGTGAGCGCCGCTTTGCTGGTCTGGGCGATGTCGGTCAAACTGCCGAACATCTGATCGACCTCGAGCACCTTGCCCAGATCGGGACTCTGGACCCAGTGGTACGGGGTCATGCCGCAGAGGGCCGGTTCGACGCGCGGATCGTAGAGCGGACCGGTATCTTCATCGGGCGTTTCGTCGATCACCAGTCCGTCGCCGTCATGCGGCAGTTCTTCGGTCAGGGCGTCGTCTTCATCCGACGTCAGATCATCGGCGGCGTCGGTCAGTTCGTCGGTGGCGATCACATCGCCATCATCTCCCGCTCCGTCGGTATTATCGGATATATCGGGAAGCCCGTTGTCACTCTGTGCCGTATCGCTGTCGCCCGGGGTCAGATCGTCGAGATCGGCCGTTTCTTCCTTACTGCAACCGCCGAAAAACCCTATCAACACAAGGGACAAGAGAAATGCCGTAAAAAAACGAGAAACATCGCGCATGGAGACCTCCCTGATGCCTACTTTCGTAACGGCGTCATAGGGAACCCCGCTGGGGTCACATCTATATTGACACAACTTTTCATCTTGATCAGGTTATCGGTTCCGACCGCTCGGTCACCTCTCGCCGCAACGCCTCGTTCAGCACGCGCCACTCCACCACATCCACCCGGAACGGCAGATCCGATTCGCGGAAGGCCGCGATGAGTTTCAAAAGCGCCGCATGGGCCACCGGCTCATCGCCCATGATGCACAGATCGAGGTCGGCGTACCGCTTGACGGTCCCCTTCACCCGCGAACCGAAAACGCGGACCGCGCGCCCCGGCAGATGATCGGTCAGTATCTTTTTGACCAGCGCCGCCTGTTCAGGCGTCAGAACGATCGTCATGGACATCTCCATCCCCATCGGATTCGGGGTCAGTCTACACGCAACTTGACCGCTTGTAAAGTCCGCCGGAAAAATTTGCCTATCAAACCTCTTTATGCTAGGTTCTCCCGTCAGTATCTTTATTAACGGAGGTCCCATGTCAGGCCATAACAAGTGGAGCAGCATCAAACACAAGAAAGGTGCTGCTGACGCCAAACGTGGCAAGTTGTTCACGAAGCTCATCAAGGAGATCACCATCGCCGCCAAGGCGGGCGGCGGCGACCCCAACGGCAACCCGCGCCTGCGCACGGCGGTCCAGAACGCCCGCGCCGCCTCCATGCCGGTCGACAACATCACCCGCGCCATCAAAAAAGGTACGGGCGAACTCGAAGGCGAGTCGTTCGAGGAGCTCACCTACGAGGGCTATGCCCCCGGCGGCGTGGCCATCATGGTCGATGTGACCACCGACAACAAGAACCGCTCGGTCTCCGAGATCCGCCGCATTTTCTCCAAGGCGGGCGGCAACATGGGCGAGGCGGGCTGCGTCGGCTGGATGTTCGAGAAGAAGGGCCAGATAACGATAAAGAAAGAGGTCGCCACCGAAGACAAACTGATGGAACTCGCGCTGGACGCGGGGGCCGACGATGTGGTCGACGCGGGCGATTTCTGGCAGGTACTCACCCCCGCCACCGAACTGTATGCGGTCAACGATGTCCTGCAGAAAGCCGGTATCGCCATCGAAGAGAGCGCCGCGTCGCGTATCCCGACCAACACCATCAAGGTCGAGGGAAAGGTCGCCCATCAGGTCATGAAGCTTATCGAAGCTCTCGAAGACAACGAAGATGTCTCCAATGTGTACGACAACTCCGATATAGATCCCGCCGATATGCCGGAGGAGTGAACTCCGGTGACCACCGCATCGGGTCCTCTTATCCTCGGCATCGACCCCGGCAGTATCAAGACCGGTTGGGGCGTTATCAGGAAGGAGGGCCAGAAACTCGTGCACATCGACAACGGCCTGATCATGCCGCCCAAGGACATGGAATTCCGCGACCGCATCGCCTTCATTTTTCAGGGGGTCAACGAGGTCATCGAGCAGTTCCAGCCGCACTGTCTGAGCCTCGAAGAGATATTCATGGCGAAGAACGCCCAGTCGGCGCTGAAACTGGGCCATGTGCGCGGCGCGGTGATGGCGGCGGCGTGCCTGCGCAATGTGCCGCTGGTCGAATATACCGCGAGCCGCGTGAAGCAGTCGGTATCCGGCAACGGCCGGGCCGAGAAATATCAGGTGCAACAGATGGTGAAGGTGATACTCGGGCTGAAGGAGATCGCGCAGGAGGATGCCTCCGACGCGCTGGCCAACGCCATCACCCACGCATTCACTCTGTGAGGTGATCCATGATCGGGTATGTACAGGGCACAGTCCAGTACCTTGACGACCGCTCCTGCGTGGTGCTGACCACCGGCGGGGTCGGCTATCAGGTCTTCCCGACGGCGGCGGCGCTCATGGCGCTCGTACCCGGCGCGCCGGTCGCGTTCCATATCGTCACGGCGGTTCGCGAGGATGCGATAACGCTCTACGGGTTCTCGTCGGCCGACGAGAAGAAACTGTTCCTTTTGCTGACCGAGGTCGACAAGGTGGGGCCGCGGCTCGGACTCGCCATCATCGGCGCCGGGAACGTCTCCCAGATCATCGGCGCGATACTGGCGGGCAATTCGGCCTTCTTCAGCGCCATTTCGGGCATCGGTAAAAAGACCGCCGAAAAAATTATCATCGATATGCGCGACAAGGTGAAGAAACTGGCCGCCTCGGCGAGCATCGAGGCGCCGGCGGGCGGCGAAGCGCCGAACCGTCAGACCGGTGAAGCTGAAATGGGATTGTTGGCGCTCGGCTATCACCCCAACACCGTCAAGACGGTACTTGCGCGGATAGAGTCGAAGAATACGAAACGGGCCGAGGAGATCGTGCGCGAGGCGCTCGGCCTGATGCGGGAGAGCCCTAAGAAATGAGCGACGAACAACGCATTAGCGAACAACGGGTCGTGGAAACACAGTTCGTGCCCGAGGATGCGGCGGTCGAGAAGCGCCTGCGCCCTCAACGGCTCGACAACTATGTCGGCCAGAAGAATGTGGTCGACAACATCACCGTTTACCTGCAGGCGGCGCTCAAGAACAACCGGGCGCTCGACCACATGCTCCTCGCGGGGCCTCCGGGGCTCGGCAAGACGACGCTGTCGCTGATCATGGCCAACGAACTGGGCGTCCGCATCACCGTCACGAGCGGTCCGGCGCTTGAGAAGAAAGGCGACCTCGCGGGGCTCCTCACGAGCCTCGGCGAACGCGACATCCTTTTCATCGACGAGATACACCGGCTCAACGCCGCAGTCGAAGAGAGTCTCTACGCCGCAATGGAGGACTTCCGTTTCGACATCGTCATCGGCGAGGGACCGCACGCACGCAGTATGCCGCTGACGCTCCAGCCCTTCACCCTCATCGGCGCGACCACCAAGACCGGATCGCTCTCATCTCCCCTGCGCGACCGGTTCCAGATAACCTTCCGCATGGATTATTACTCCGACGACGAACTCCAGCAGATCGTCGAACGGAGCGCGTCGATACTGGGTATCCCCATTGAGAAGGCGGGCGCCGCCGAGATCGCGCGCCGCAGCCGCGGCACCCCGCGCATCGCCAACCGCATCCTGCGCCGCGTCCGCGATTTCGCCGAGATCGAAGGAACCGGCGTCATCGATATCGCCATCGCCAAGCACGCGCTGTCCCGCATGGAGATCGACGAAGAGGGACTCGACCAGATGGACCGCACGATACTCATGACCATCATCGACATGTTTCGCGGCGGGCCGGTCGGCATCGAATCGATAGCGGCGGCGGTCAGCGAAGAGAAGCGGACACTCGAAGAGGTCTACGAACCCTACCTCATGAAGATGGGGTATATCGCCCGGACGCCGCGCGGCCGGATCGCCACGCCACGCACCTTCAAGAAATTCGGGCTCGAACCGCAGATACCGCAGGAGAAATTGTTTTGAGGAACTATTACCGCTCGTTCGCCGCGGTCACCGCGCTCGACACCGTCGACCGCGCCGAGTTTCTTCCTTATATCTGGCGTCAAAAAGCCGAGATATCGGCGATGCACGACATCGGGCGCGAATTCTGGGTGACGCTCGATCACTCCATCGGACTGACGATGCGCCTGCTCAAGAACACGAAAGAGACCATGGGCGAACCGACGCAGACGATGCTGCGCCCCCTATTCGGTCGCATCAACCGCGAACTCAATACGATACTGCAGAAGATAACCGACGAAGAATTCGGCTATCTCAAAAACGAACTCAAGATATTCCACCATATCGTTTCGCATACGATCAATCTGGTCGACAAGAATGTGGCCCACTTTGTGCCGCGCTTCCTGTTCATATCGCTCATCGAACAGATGCGCCTCCTCTACCCGCTGGGAGAACGAACCGTGAATCCCACAGCGCTTGCCCGCGGCGATTACCGGCTGCTGGTCACGCGGCATGTGGCTCATCAATTCAGCAAACGGCTCGTCGAGATCATCGATTTCCTGCTCTGGTATCGTGAGGTTTCGCCGGTGCTACTTCCCGAACATCGTCAGGAGTATCAGGCGAAGCTGCTTGCCATGACACGGGACGCCATTGACGAGCGAATGGAATTCTCGGATACCGACGGTTACTCGATGCGCGAAATGATCTTGGAACTCCGCGAGATAGTCACCACCTCGCTCATCACCGAAAAATTCATGGAGATATCGAACGAGCTTTCCTATGCGGCGGGCGACGCTCCGATCGATGCCGATAAATGGCTCTCGGCATTCTGCGCCGTCTTTATGCCGTCGGTCGGCGACGACCGCAAGAACAACACCATCATACGGGATCTCACCATCGCCGAACGCCTGCTTACCGATGCGATGGTCGCCGCCGAAGCAGAAGACACCGAAAAACTCCATCGCCAGATATTCCTCGCCAGCTCGATACGCCCCTTCCTCACCGATGTCACCCGTCCCCTTCTCTCTCCCAAGGTAGGGCTCGAACTCGACATTTTTTTCGAGATCATGGAATATCTCGATCACCTCTATCCCGATGTCATCATCACCGCCGATCTGAGTCGGGCTTTCCGCAAAACAAGACAACTGCTCGACGAAGAGATCGAACGGGTGAAAGTGACCGGCGCGGTCACGATAACCGATGACGATATTCAACTGTTCATCGACAAGGTGAACGGTCTGCGCGCCCGGGAAACGACCTGATTCAGGGACTCAACGGATCGGGTATCGGCGCCGCATCCCCCGAATACATCGTATCGTTGTCCGTTCCGCAGACGCGGCCTAACGATGCCGACACCTCATAGCCATCCGGAAGGTCCCACGCATTGACCGCCACGCTATTGGTGACGAACGCCGCACAGAGCTCATCGCATGAATCGACCGAGTATACCGTCGCATCAGACAGATCGAGTCCGTTGGCATTCCCCGAGAATTGAACCCGTTCAACCGTGACCGTGGCGTCGGCATAAACGCCGAGCCCGTGGGCTATCGGGACGCCGGGAGCGAACGGGCAATCTTCGGGACGCAAAAGACAGTCGCGCGGCAGGGTATCGGCGACCAGCGCCTCCGCGAGCGCGAGCATCGGTCCGCCACATGAATTTTTACCGAACGCCATGATGCCGTACATGCGGTTATCTTCGACCTGCACCCGTTCCATGGTCGCCACCACGCCATATTGAAGAGCGATACCGATACCGTGCTCGCCGTCGGCCGCCTGCCCGGCGGTGTCGCGTACCGTGAGGTCCTTCGCCGTCAGCATCGTATCGCAAACACTCTCCTCGGCGCCATAGACGAGCACACCGGCGGTCCGGTTATGTTCGACCAGCACCCGGGCGAACGATACCTCGGCATGCCGATAGATGCCGATACCGATACCGGCGCTTTCGTCGAGCGCCTGCGGCCGGGTGCCGCGCACCGTGAGGTCAGTCGCCGTCAACCGCGTGGTATAGTCGCCCTCCTCGTAGACAGACACGAGCAGTCCGAAAGTACGATTATTCTCGATGAGTATCCGATCAAGCGTGACGTCGGTCTCATTAAGCAGGACGATACCGTGGCCGTCGATAAGGCCGAAAGGATCCTCGACCGTCCCGGCAACGGTGATGTCGCGCCCCGTCACGGTAAGGGACGGTTCGCCCGACAGCGGCCCCATCAGCATCACTCCCACATTGGTCGAGCGAAGGACCGCCACCCGCTCCAGTTCAGCGGTCAGCGCGTAGTCAAGGTCGAGTCCACGCGCCGGATAACCGTCAGCCACTTGCGCCTGCGTGTCGCTGATAATGACATCGGTGAGGGTTGCCGTACCGAGTTGTGTTCCCTCGATGCCCATCGCCGCAATGCCGAAGGCGCGGTTGCCGTCGACCAGCGTCCGGTTCAGTGTCAGCGCGGTCCGGTCAATGGCGGCGATGCCGTAGCCCCACTTGCCGCTGTTGGGCGACGACCTCGTGCCGCGCACCACCAGCAGATCGGCCGTCAGCGTCACGCCGGTCCCGCTTTCGGGGCCGTTCGCGCTGATGCCGCCGTAGGTGCAATTCTCGACGAGCGCCTCGGTCAATTCACCCTGTGCTCCGTCGTTAAATTCTATTCCTTTGCCGCGGTCGACCGTCGCATCGGAGGTCACGCCACGCACCAGAAGTCGGTTCGCGGTCAGCGTTGCGGCGCAACCGGCGACCTCCGCCGTACAGAGTCGTATGCCGACATGCAGAGCGTTCTCGATCGATGAATCGTGCAGGGTCGCCGTGGCGGCACCATCTAGGAAGATGCCCCCCGACGCATCCTCGTCGTTCCCAACGATATGGAGCCGGGTCGCCGTGAGACTCCCCTCTCCCGCGACCATGACGCCCCAGCCGACGGCGTCACGCACCGTGATGCCGGTCATCGTGACGGCTCCCCCCTCTATCGTGATGCCGTCAAGCGCCGTTTCCCCGGGACAGGCGCCGATGAGGGTGAGATTTCGGCCGTTCAGCGTCACCGGCGCATATGAACCTGCCGCAATGCGGATGACCGCGCCGTCGGGTGCGGCATCTATCGTGTTCTGCAGGTCATCGCCCGCCGCGACATCGACGACCGTCGCGCCGTCGGGCGGCTCATATTCTTCACAAAGTTGAACGCAGTCGGCCTCCCCGACCACCGGGAGCGTTCCGGCGGGACAGTCGGCGGCGACCAGCGGCAGACAATAGTGATGGCCCGCATCCTCGGCGGCTTCCCACCCGTCGGGACAGAGACCCCAATCGACCGGCGCGGGAGGCATCGGCGCGGCGGGCGGCGTGAGTCCCAGATCGCAGGCCGCCTCGTCGGGTATCAACGGGTCGTCGGTCGCCGTATCGGTCGTTTCATCGGCATCGGTCAATGGAGCGGCGTGTTCGGCGCAACCGAGAAAAAAGATGACGCAAAGGAAGAGGAACGGCACGGGGAGGAATCAGCCTTTCTTGGCGGCGCGGGCCAGATCGCGGCCCAGTTCGAACGAGGCGATGTTCATCTCCTCGAACCCGGCGGGCGAGTTCTCGATGACCGCCTTCTTGACCGCGTCCATGCTCACCAGCCCCGCCATCTCGGCAAAGGCGCCGACCGCCACGACATTGAGGGTCGTGGTGCGGTTGAACTTGGCGATGGTGTTCGAGGTGATCGGCAGGCGGTAGATCTTGTAGTCGGGCGAATCGGGCAATTCGACGAAATCGCCGTCGATGATCACGATACCGCCCTTCTTGAGCGTCTTTATGAACTTGTTGGCCGCCTTCTGCGTGAGGCTCACGAGGTAGTCGATATGCTGCGCCTTGGGGTAGAGTATCTTCTCGTCGGCGATGATGACATCGGCTTTCGTCGCGCCGCCGCGCGCCTCGGGACCGTAGGCCTGCGACTGGATGACATTCTTGCCGTCGTGAAGCGCCGCCGCCGTGCCGAGTATGACCGACGCCGTGATGACCCCCTGCCCGCCGCTGCCGGAGAAACGGATCTCGTATTTCATTTTTTTCCTCCCTTGAGCGAGTCGATGAGCGCCTGATAGTTCTCGACGAACTCCCGGCGTTCGGTCTCATGGTGGATCCCGGTGACGAACTTGCCTTTCAGCTCTTCGGCGCTCATGGTCTGCGCCTTGCTGAGCGGCACCGCGTTATCGCGCTGCCATTTCATCATATCGAGGTTGTTCTTGTATTTGGTCTTCTGCTTGCGGCCGTGGGTGGTGTAGCACGCCTCGACCACATCGACCACCGAGAAGCCCTTATGCATGAGCGCCTTATAGATGTAGTCGTCGAGTTGCGGGACATGGAACGAGGTGCCGCGCGCGACGAAGGTGGCGCCGCATCCCTTCGCCAGTTCGACCACATCGAACTGCGGCTCGACATTGCCGTAGGGAGCGGTGGCCGCCTTGTCGCCGTACGGGGTGGTCGGCGAATATTGGCCGCCGGTCATGCCGTAGATGCCGTTGTTGAAGACGACCAGCGTGATGTCGATGTTGCGGCGGCAGGCATGGATGAAGTGGTTACCGCCGATGGCGAGAGAATCGCCGTCGCCCGACACGACGATCACATGGAACTTCGGCTGGGAGAGCTTGACGCCGGTGGCGAAGGCAAGTGCGCGGCCGTGGGCCGTATGGAGCGTGTTGCAGTCGACATACCCCGGCAGACGCGAGGCGCAGCCGATGCCGCTGACCAGAACGATCTCATCCTTATTCCAACCGGTCTTCGCCATCGCCCGAAGGAGCGACTTGAATATGATGCCGTGGCCGCAGCCGGGACACCAGATATGGGGAAGCTTCGCACTGCGGAGATAGGTGCTATAATCGAACATGACCGCCTCCTACTTGCTGCACTTTTCGATAGTGGACATGATGAACTCCGGATCAAGGGGCTCGCCGTTGACGAGGTTGACCGGGATCACCTTCTCGGAACGGGCGAACCGTTCCACCACCGTCCGAAGCTGACCGAGGTTCATCTCGGGAACGATGATCTTCTTAGCCTTCTCGGCATAAGGAATGAACTGTTTCTTCGGGAAAGGCCACAGCGTGACCGGGCGGAAGAGGCCCGCCTTGATCCCCTTGCGGCGGTATTCCTCGACCACCTCTTCGGCGGCGCGGGCGGCCGACCCGACCGCGAGGAACAGCATCTCGGCATCCTCGCAGTACTTTGTCTCTACTTTATCGATCAGTTCGCGCTGATGGTAGATCTTGTCGATGATGCGGGAATTCGACTCCTGCACGATGGAGGGATCCATCGTCGGGAAGCCCGATTCGTCGTGGTTGAGCCCGGTGACATGGAACCGGCTCGCGCCGAAGTTCGGCAGGCAGGCGGGATGTTTCCCGTCGGCGCGGTAGGGCAGGCGGCACAGGCCGTCCACATCGGGCAGTTTGCGGTCGATGACCTCCAGCTCACCCGGTTCGGGGAGGCGGAATTTCTCGCGCATGTGGCCGATGATCTCGTCGCCGAGGATGATGACCGGCGTCCTGAAATATTCGGCGAGATTGAAGGCGCGCACCGTTTCGGTGAACATCTCTTCGACCGAATTAGGGACCAGAGCGATCGTCGGATGGTCGCCGTGGGTCCCCCACTTCGCCTGCAACAGGTCCGACTGCGCCGGCGAGGTCGGGAGTCCCGTCGAAGGGCCGCCGCGCATGACATTGACGATGACGCACGGCACCTCGGCGATACAGGCGTAGCCGATGAGTTCCTGCATCAGCGAGAACCCGGGGCCGGAGGTCGAGGTCATCGATTTGGCGCCCGAAAGGGCCGCGCCGATGATCGAGCCGATCGAGGCGATCTCGTCTTCCATCTGGATGAACTTGCCGCCACGCAGAGGCAGTTTCTCTGACATGAATTCCGCAATCTCGGTCGAGGGGGTTATCGGATAGCCGCCGAAGAACGAGCACCCGGCATAGAGCGCCCCTTCGGCACAGGCGATATTCCCCTGTACGAATGTGTATTTTCCTTCTTTCATAGCAACTCCCTCACTTCTTCTCTTTTTCTTTTTTGTCGATGAAGATGGCGAAATCGGGACAGCGCAGTTCGCAGAACCCGCAGGCGATGCACTTCTCCATCGCGCTGGCCGTCACGACCAGCCGCTTCTTGTCGAGCGACAGCGCCTTGACCGGGCAGAACTCGATACAGATGGAACATCCCTTGCACAGTTCGGGAACGATGTGCAGGGTGCACTTCGGATTCTCGAAGATCTCTTCCTGAAACTTCTTCGTGGTCATGCGGTATATCTCCTTCTTATTATAGGAACACGACGCCCTTACCGTCGAGCGACATCATTACAATAAAATCGCGTACTGTCAACTCAAATATTCCTTCAGGTCCGAGTTCGGCATATGCCGCCGTCTTTATTGATGTTATTCGCTTCCCATAGAAAGCGCCGGCACCCCCCGCCGCCTGCAGATAAAGTATACGATGCGCCGCGAGGAGGTCAAGCGCCGCCTTATCGAGCGGCCCCTTCCCCATGACCGCCGCCACGCCCAGATCGGCGAGTAGCGGCAGATACGCGGTCATCCGGCGGCTCGTCGTCGGCCCGACCGAACCATGCCCGTCGGCAACACCCGGTGTCGGCCCGGCGAAGAAGATAATGCGTCCCGCGAGTTCGAACGGCAACGGATCCCCCTTCTTTTTCAGCTCGGCCAACCGCGCCAGCGACCGGTCACGCAGCGTCACGACCTCCCCTTCGAGCGCGACGAGCGTCCCGGCCGGAACGCTCCGCAGGGCGGTGATATCGGCACAGGCGATGGTATTCACAGCGACACCGTCCCGCGCCGGAAGCTGTGGCAATTAAGCAGTACCGCCACCGGCAGCATCGAAATATGGGTCGGCGCTTTCCGCACCCGGACGGCGCTCACCGGCTTCACGCCGGGGAAACCGAGGATACCGTAACCGAGTTCGGGGAGCCGCGCCGTGATGAGTTCGCGCAGTTCCGGGTCGTCGTCGCTATCGAAAAGTAACGCCTCCTTCGCGAGGTGCGCCACCGTGTCGAAACTGCCGCCGACCCCCACCGCGACGACATAGGGCGGACAGCCGGCGCCGCCGGCGTCGCGCAGGACCGACAGGACGAGATCGGCCACCCCCGCGCGGCCCGCCGAGGGCGACAGCATCGCGACGCGGGAAACATTCTCCGACCCGCCCCCTTTCACCATGACGGTGAATTCGAGGTCGGCGCCGTCTATCTCTTCAATATGGACAAGGGCCGGGGTATTGTCGCCGGTGTTCTTGCGCGCGAACGGGTCGGCGACCGTCGAGAGCCGCAGGCCGCCGTCGCGGTAAGCGCGGCGCACCGCCTCGTCGATGAGCGGCTGGATGGTGTTCGCCCCCGAGTAGGTGGCGAACTTTCCTTTCCGTATATATATGTGGACCATGCCGCAGTCCTGACAGAGCGGCCGCTGCTCTTCACGGGCGATGCGGAGGTTCTCGTCGAGGATGCAGGCAAGTTCCCGTTCGACGCCGGTCAGGGCAGGGTCGCAGAAGGTGACGCCGCGCAAAGAGGGCGGGTCGGTATTGATCTCACGGAGCAACCGCTCGAGAGCCGAGACGATCGCCTCGCCGTCCACAATTCTCATGTCCGCAGTATTGACACCGAGCGAAGGCAAAGTCAAGTTGAAGGGAAAATTACCTCCTACCCCTTCCCGTAGGTCGGCTTCTTCTCCGCCACCATCGACACCGAGGCGCGACTCTCGATGAGTTGCCGGATACGGCTCATCGGATTGCGTTCCGCAAGCGCCGTCACGATGAATGTGTTGAGACTCACCCCTTCCGCCGCCGCCTGCACCGCCAACTCCTTGTGCAGCGTCTTGGGCATCCGAAGCGCGAACCGGCCGCTGTAGTTCTCCTGCATCGACTCCGGCAGCGGTATCTCATCGCCGCTTTCCAGCGCCACCTCAAGCCACCCCGCCATCGCGTCGTCTATCATCTTGAGCGCCTCTTCGGCCGTATCGCCCTGCGACAGACAGCCGGGCAGTTCCTTTATCTTCGCCACCCAACCGTCCTCGCCCTGCACCAGTTCGCGGGTGTAAGGAAGCTCCCGGTACCCTTTAAGCGTTCTCTTTTTCATACCACGCCTCCAATTCCAACTCCCGGATGACCGCCTTCACATAGACGACCTTGACCGGTTTGTGCATCGGCACGGTGATCATCTGACACGCCGCCTTGCGAAAGACATAGTGACTGCTTCCGCCGCGCGGCTGCCGACACTCGTAGCCGAACGCTTCCAACAACCGCCGGAGCGTCGCGAGATCGACCTGCTTCGGATTCTGAAGGATCTGAGCGACCAGTTTGAGGAGTGCTTTCTTATTCATAGCACGGCTCCGACGAAAAAGATGATATCACATACGATATCATTGTCAACCATTATTTTCCCACGGCATCACTTCGGGAGTATTGACACCGACCGGCGCCAAAGCCAAGTTGAAGGGAAATTCAGGTTTTTTAGTTGAGCGGGAAGAAGGTGAGAAAGATATCGTAAATCCCGGCGTTGACATTCCCATCCATATCGCCGCCGGTGGTCCCGGCAACGACTATTGACTTATCGCGATCGATCGCTACTTCGGTGACATAGGTTGAAGAATAATCTTCGGTGCCCCAATTCTGGACCCATTCTATTTCACCGTTCCTGTCCGCCTTCACCAGCAACGCCTTATAATCGGAGTAGAAGCCGCCGTGGCCCCCGACATACAGATTGCCCGTCTCATCGAGCGCGATGCCGTGACCGTCCTCGTACCGGAAGTACTTCTCCTTGTGTTCTCTCCACTGCAACAGGCCGCCTGCATCCCTCTTAAGCCACAGCATACTGTCATCCGGGACCTCTCCTTCAGCGGCGCGGACGCTTCCAGTAACGAATATCTCACCGGCATCATTGACCGCCAGACCCCCCGGAAGCATCTCAATATCCGGTTCCCGCATAAATATCAGATTCCCCTCGGGGGTCCATTTGGCAATATCTCCGCCGCCGTAAGAGACCACGATGTAGCCGTTGCTATCAAGCGCGATGTCGTTATTGTAGAGACCGGTCTCGCCCCACTGCCGCACCCACCCGGTGGTGCCGTCGGCATTCAGTTTGTAAAGAAATGCATACAACCCTAATTCCGTTTCAGGCGTATATCCCACGAAATCGCCAAGCGTAAGGCCGAATACGTAGATATTCCCTTCCTTGTCAACCGCCAACGCGCTTCCCACATCGTCCTCGGCGGTCCCCCACTCCACCGTGGCTATCTTGTCGCCCGCCGCGGTCCACCGAGTAATGAACACATCGCTGTGCCCGTAATTCTTTTGCCCGTCGAGCTTCCCCGACGTTTTTCCGGCCACTATGATATCGCCGTTGGCATCAATGACCACATCGTTCGCCCGGTCGTCGAACTCGCTCCCCCACTGCCGTATCCACGCAACAGTCCCATTGGCATCCCACTTTATTAAAAGGGCATCCATTCCGCCGGCGTGTTTACTCCCGCTGAATTGACCGTCCGTGTGCCCCGCGACATAAATATTCCCTTTTTCGTCAATGATCATCGCATTGCACCAATCTTCACCGTATGAACCTACTTGCCGAGAGGTGTGCGATAATACGATATAATCATTATCCGTCGGCCCCTCATAGCTATCAACATCGGCATCAGCGACCGCATCAGCATCTTCATTATTATTGATATCCCGACCATCGTCACAGGCGAATGCCGTCAAGAGCGCAGCACCCGAAATAAGAATATTTTTGAGAACGTTCATTTGCCCCTCCCCATTACCGAACATCAAAAATCTTATTCGAGTATAGCCTCGGCCGGAATGAATGCAACATGTCACCTGCCGGATGCGCTGAAAATCATCAAAAGAAACCGGGGATCATTCCTCGCCCAACAGCCCCTTGTACTCGAAGATGCGGTCGCGCAATATCGCCGCGTACTCGAAGTCCCACGACTCGGCGGCCCGTTTCATCTCGCTCTCGAGTTCGGCGATGCGGCGGGCGAGTTCCTTGCGGGCGAGCTTCTTCAGCGGCTTCTTCCCCTTGCCGGGGACATGCTCCTCGATGTCGAGGATGGCTTTATTGAGTATGCCCCGCGGCGTGATGCCGTGGGCGGTGTTGAAATCCTCCTGAATGCGGCGGCGGCGGCGCGTTTCGTCTATCGCCTTTTTCATGCCGTCGGTCACCTTGTCGGCGAACAGGATCGCGCGGCCGTTCAGATTGCGGGCGGCGCGGCCGATGGTCTGGATGAGCGAATCGCCGCTCCGGAGGAACCCCTCCTTGTCGGCGTCGAGTATGCCTACCAGTGTCACTTCGGGGATGTCGAGACCCTCGCGCAGGAGGTTCACCCCGACCAGCACATCGAACAGTCCGCGTCGCAGATCCATCACGATCTTGAGCCGTTCCATCGCGTCGATATCGCTGTGGAGATAGCGCGCCCGGACACCCCGTTCGTTGAGGAAGTCGGTCAGGTCCTCGGCCATCTTCTTGGTGAGCGCCGTCACCAGCACCTTGCCGCCGGCGCGGGTCTCTTTCACGATCTCGTCGAACAGCGCCGGCACCTCTTCACGCGCCGGCCGGAGGTCGAGCACCGGATCTAAGAGGCCGGTCGGCCGGTTGATGAGCTCGGTCACCTGCGACACCAGTCCTATCTCGTATTCCCGCGGGGTGGCCGAGGCGAACAGCACCCGGTCCCAGCGCTGGGTGAACTCGTCGAAATGGAGCGGCCGGTTGTCGAGCGCCGAAGGGAGCCGGAAGCCGTATTCGACCAGCACCTCCTTGCGCGCCCGGTCGCCGTTGAACATCCCGTGGACCTGCGGCAGGGTCACATGACTTTCGTCGACGATAAGGAGAAAATCCTTGCCGAAATAGTCCACCAGCGTCGGCGGCGGCTCGCCGGGAGCGCGCCCGGTGAGATAGCGCGAGTAGTTCTCGATGCCGGAACAGAATCCGACCGATTCCATCAGCGCCAGATCGTTCTCGGTCCGTTCGCGGATCCGCTGCGCCTCGATGAGCTTGTTGCGCTTCTTGAACTGTTCTTCCTGCTGTTCCATCTCGGCGCGGATGCCGGTAATGGCGCGCGCCATCGTCTCCTGTTCGGCGACATAGTGGCTCTTTGGGTAGATCTTTACCGTATCGAGCGAACGGATGCGCCGCCCTTCGAGCGGATCGACGATGAGCACCTCCTCGACGGTGTCGCCGAAATATTCGAGCCGGACGACATACTTCTCCTCATACGCGGGATGTATCTCGACGATGTCGCCGTTGACGCGGAATTTGCCGCGCGACAGATCGAACTGGGTCCGTTCGTACTGAATATCGGTCAGCTGGCGGCAGAGCCGGTCAAGCGGCAGTTCCATCCCGCGATGCAGTTCCACCGACATCTCGCGGTAGGATTCGGGACTGCCGATGCCGTAGATGCAGGATACCGACGCGACGATGACGCAGTCGTTCCCTTCGAGCAGTTGGCTCGTGGCGAAATGACGCATCCGGTCGATGTCGTCGTTGCGCGACGAATCCTTCTCAATGTAGGTGTCGCTCGACGGCAGGTAGGCCTCGGGCTGGTAGTAATCGTAGTAGCTGATGAAGTAGCCGACACGGTTCTGCGGAAAGAATTGTTTGAATTCGCCGTAGAGCTGCCCCGCGAGCGTCTTGTTGTGGGCGAGCACCAGCGTCGGCAGTTTCAATTCCTTAATGATGTTCGCCATCACGAAGGTCTTGCCGGTGCCGGTCGCCCCAAGCAAGAGCTCACGCTTCGAACCGGCACGAAAGTTCTTCGTCAACTGCGCTATCGCCTTGGGCTGGTCGCCCGCCGGAGCGAAGGGGGAAACGAGATCGAACGGCCTTTTCTTCACTGGAAGACTCCATCGACATGCTCGGCCTACTGTAGCGCAACAACTAAAATTTGCAAGCGCTCCCCGCTTTTGTATAATGTCTTCGGCAAACAGCGGAGGGACCGATGAACGGCAACGAGAAACCTAAGCCGAGTCCCGGCATCGGCATGAACCTGAAACTCTACAAAAAACCGAAACCGGGACAGCCGTCCGCCGAACCGGCTGAAAAGATCGACGGACCGCTCAATTTCCTCGAACAGGTCGAACAGGAATCGTTGCGCGCTCAGCAAAAAGCCACGCACACGATACCCACGGCGACCGCGAACAAGAAAAACGCCTATATCGCCTTGGCGGCGCTGATGGTCCTGTTGGCGGGCCTGCTCTTCTACTTCTACTACCGACCGGCGCCACCAGAATTGACCGGATCGCAGGACCGCGCATCTCTCCTGACGCTGTGTCAGCAAGGCAATGGGGTAGCCTGCGGCGAGATGGCGCTTCTCGAATATCACGGATTGAACTCGCTTGAAGGCATCCCCCAAGAGACCACGCCAAACCCGAACAACGCCTTTATTTACGCCCGCCTCGCCTGTTCCCGCGATGTTGCCTTCGGCTGTTATATGATGTGGCGGTTGTGGACCAAAAAAGAGACTCGGCTCCTCTCCCCCGCGACGGCCGAAGAGACATTGGCGAAAGGCTGTGTACTGGGCAACAATATCTGCTGTCTCCTGCGGGAACGCACCGCCGGCAAACGCGACATCGCGGCCGACGAACTCCATAAAACGATAACCGACGCCGCCGCCGGCACCCAACCGCCGCGCTATGCCGAAAACGACCGGGAACAGCGGCTATTCACCTATTTCATCGTTATTGAACAGTAAGGGGAGGAATTTCATGGATCGTACCTTTTTGGTCAAAAAAGAAGACTGTGACCGCTTCGGACTGGTACGCTACCGCCGCTATCTCGACTGGATACACGAGACCCGCGGCGCCTTCATGGAGGAACTCGGCGCCGGCGACGACCTGCTCGCCAGCAAGGGGATCGATATGGTCACCGTCAACCTCAATCTCCGCAACCTCGAAGCCTGCTGGCAGAACGAAGAGCTCGAAGTGATCCCGCAACTGGTCAAGGTGATGGAGCACGCTCTCTACTATACCTACACCGGCCGTAACCGGAAAAGCGGCGTAACGCTGTTCATCGCCCAGACCGAGATGTATCCGGTATCGCGGGAAGGCCGCCTCATGAAACTGCCACCCGAAATGGTCGACGCCCTTTCTGCGCGCATCAGCTGAGAACTACGCCGTTCGAACGCAGTTGCGTCCCTCTCCCTTCGCCCGATAGAGCGCCGTATCGGCCGCCTGAATAAGCCCATCAACGTTCGCCGTTTCGAGCCGGTCGAGACTCGCAACACCGAAACTGGCGGTGGAGCGGATGATCATCTCACCGTGCGTAACCGCGATATCGGCTATTTTCTGGCGTATCCGTTCGGCGATCATCACGGCGTTCTCCATCCCCGTTTCGGGAAGCAGGATCGCGATCTCCTCCCCGCCGTAGCGACCGATGAAATCGTGCCCGCGCACCGTCTCGATGCAGGCGGCGCTCACCGCCCGCAAGACCGCGTCACCCGCCAGATGCCCATGTTCATCGTTGGTTTTTTTGAAATGATCGAGATCGATCATGATGAGCGAAAGCGGCCGTTTATGACGTTTGGCGCGGCTGAGTTCCTTATCGAACTGTTCCATGAGCGATCGACGGTTGTGCAGACCGGTCAACCCATCGAACACCGCGATCTGTTCAAGCCGCCGCATCAGCAGTTCACGGTCGGTCACATCCGATAACATCAGCGTTCCGCCCACTTTTTTGCCGAAACGGCTGGTTATCGGCGCAAACCGGGCATAAAAATAACGGGTGGTCCGCCCGTCGTTGAGTTCGATATCGACCCCCGGCAATCCCGTGGAAACCTGTTCAACGAGCAAGGGAAAGACCGACAGCACCTCGGAAACCGGCGTCCCGATCGGCGTTTTGGCAAGCGCCGGCAGGATCATACTCGCCGCCGTGTTATAATCAACCAACCGATCGCGCATATCGAACACGATGACCGCCTCGGCGATGGCGTCAAACACCCGTTCACGCGCGATCGGCACGATGTCGAGCATACCCAGCCGGAACAGGCCGGCGGCGTAGAAAAGCCCCGACGCCACCACCCCGAACGGGCCGGTGTCGAGTCCCCACGGCGTATGCCCCGACTGGTAGAAACCATACGCGATCCACGGCGCAACGGCGCCGGACAACATCAACAAGGCGCGTTTGCGCGACGAGGCGTCCTTGGCCGACATGATCAGTTCTATCAGCAGCAAAACGCCCACCATCGCCGCGATGTTGATGTAGGCATTATGCAGATAATACCACGGACCGGGCGTGAAGGTCAGACGGATGATACCTTCGCTACGGGCGATATCGGTGGCGGCATAGTAAAGGCCGTGCCACTCGGTCGTGAAGTTGAACAGCAACGTCAGTGTCGGCATGCCGATAAGCGCCACGCGTATCCAGCCGACGGTCCAGTGGTCGCGGCCGGTATAGCGGAATGCGAGCATCAGCCAGAACGACGGCAGCGTCGCAATGCCGATATACTCCACGCGATTCCAGAAACGGAGCATCTCGTGCGTGTCGCAAAAGCCTTGGAGCGTGTAGGCCAGCGTATAGACCGTCGCACTCGCCATCAGCGCCATGAAGGCCTGCACCACCGGCAATCGCCGCTTGGGCCACGCGTACAGGATCAGGAAGAACGATATCAGCGGGGCGATGAAATAAAGATGCCGCATCAGAAAAGCGAGCGAGAACATCTCGGTGGTCATCCCGCCCGCTCCGTCCCGACATCGAAGAAGCGGCGCACGCGGAAATCGTCGGTCCGCATCGCCTCATCGAGCGTGCCGAGGAACGCCACCCCGCCGTCGGCCAGCATCAGCACCTTCTGGGCGCTCCGCCGTATCGAGAGCAGTTCGTGCGTGACGGTGAAGAAGGTGATCCCCATCTGTTCATTGAGCCGGATGAACAGGAGATCGAGTTCGCGCGTGGTCACCGGATCGAGCCCCGCCTGCGGCTCGTCGAAGAAGATGATCTCGGGATCGAGCACCAGCGCCCGCGCCAACGCGCCGCGCTTCCTCATGCCGCCCGACAGTTCCTGCGGGATCTTGGTCCGATGTTCGTATAGATTGACCATGGAGAGTTTCTCGCCCGCCACATCGCGGGCGTCGGCGTCGGAGAAGCGCGGAAAATGCATCTTTATCGGCAACATCACATTCTCTTCAAGCGTCATCGAATTGAGAAGCGCCGAGTTCTGGTAGAGTATCCCAATGCGCCGGTAGAAGGCGGTATCCTCCGGCAACGGATGCACGACCTCATCTCCGGCGAAGAATATCTTCCCCGACGACGGCGGATTGAGCCCGACGATCGCTTTGAGCAGCGTCGACTTGCCGCATCCCGAAGTTCCCAGCACGACGAAACGTTCCCCCAGCCTGATGGTGAAATTCACCTCGGACAGAATAACCGTATCGCCGTAACCGACCGTCAGATTTTCGACCGTAAGCAGTGACATAGCGCCACCTCCCGCCGCCATTCTACATACTTTGCCTCTTTTTGCCAGTCGTTGGGGTCAGGGCGTTTATAGTAAAGTTATTGACAAGCGCTTTTCTCTTTGGTAGCTTTCCCTGAACCGTTGAACGGAGGTGCTCCATGGCCCGCCCCCTGCGCATCGCCTACCCCGGCGCCATCTACCATGTCATCAACCGCGGACACCGCCGCGACCCCATCTTCACCTGCGACGACGACCGCCGCGAGTTCCTCCGCCGTCTGCTCCTCGCCGTCCGCAAATATCGCCTCATCCTCCACGGCTGGTGCCTCATGCCCAACCACTTCCACCTCCTCCTCGAAACGCCCGACGCAAACCTCAGCCGCGCGATGCACACCTTCCAGTCGAGTTACGCCAACTGGTTCCGCATCAAGTACCGCCTCGTCGGGAGCGTATTCCAGAGCCGCTACAAGGCGGTGCTCGTCGAGAACACCGAATACCTCCTCATGCTCACCGCGTACATCCACCTCAACCCGGTGCGGGCAAAGATCGTTGAAAAGCCGGAGAAGTTCCCGTGGAGTTCCCACCGCATCTATATCGGTGCGGCGACCGATGAGATGACCACGACAGCGCGGGTGCTCGCCGAGGCGGGCGGCGTAGAGAATCTCAGCGACATCATGTGGGATCAGGAACTCGAGCCGGAGCAGGTTTACGGCAAATATTCCATCGTCGGCGGCGAAGATTTTTTCTACGAGATGAAGGAAAAACTCGACACCGGCAAACTGCCCGACCGGCAGGCGGTCCCCGATGTGCGCGGCCTCACGATGGTGAAGCCCGAGACGATAGCGGCGGCGGTCTGCGCGGTGACGGGGGCGACGGAGGATGAGTTGCATCACTCCCGTTCACGCGCCGTGGCCCGGAAGATATTCTTTTACTTACTCAAGCACGACACGACGATGCTGATCAAGGAGATCGCAACGATAGCGGGGATGAGCCGCGTGGGGATGAGCGGCGTCCTTTCCAAGTTCGAGAAGGGGCTGGCGGCCGATAGACGGTTGAGGCAGGTCATTGAGAAGGTGCGGCAATCGTACCGGCATTAACTATACAAGAAACGCCCTGACCCCCGATCCTGATCTGGCAAGGATTTTTATTGCAAAAAAGTCCCGATGTCACTAGAGTGGCCCGTATTATTTATGGAGGCATTCCATGTACAATCTTGCGATAAGCATCGGCGGCGGCATCGTCATCGCGCTTCTTATCGGCCTTATCACCGGCTGGTGGGGTTTCGGCGCGTTCATCGGTCTGTTCCTCGCCATCGTCGCCTTCTTCGTCATTTCGCGGCAGATCACCCAGAAACTGCAGGCGCTGTTCCTGCGCGCCAACGCCGAGATACAGAAGCAGAAGGTCGACCGCGCCATGGAGATACTGCGCGACGGGTATCGCTGGAACCGCTGGGCCTTTCTCGTCAAGGCGCAGATAGACAGCCAGATCGGTATCATCCTCTACTCAACCAAGAAGTTTGGGGAAGCCTACAAATACCTCCAGAACTCCAACGCGCGGCTTTATCTCGCCTACTGCATGCTGGTCATCGGCCACCTCAAGAACAACAAGCAGAAAGAGGCGCTCGACGCGATGGAGCTCCTGATGCGCTTCAACAAGAAGGAGCCCTTCGTCTTCTCGCTGTGCGCCTACCTGTACGAGGAGGAACTCGACGACCGCGAAAAGGCGCTGGCGACCCTCAAGCGCGGCCTCAAATCGATGCCGAACAATCAGAACCTCAATGAGCATCTGATGGCGCTCCAGAACAAGGTCGCCTTCAAGATGGAGAAGTACGGCGAGGTGTGGTACCAGATGTTCCTCGACCGTAAAGCGGTCTCGCGCCTTCAGCAGAAGATGATAAAGGATCAACAGCGGCGCATGAAGGTGAGCGGCGTGGTCCGCTGAGGCGATTTTCTTGAATTTCTTTCCCTGCGGGAGCATAATGGGCCGTTCCATATCTGAAGGGAGCGGGATATGAGCGGCAGAGGACATGATCGCAACATCATCGAATTCTTCCGGCAGAACACCGATCTGGAGGCGTCACAGGAACATCTCCGTGGCCAGGCCGACGAGATCGTCACGCTCTTTCACAAGGTGCTCAAGGGGTACAAACTCTACCCGATAAGCAACCCGATGTTCAAAAGGTTCGCCGAAGACTTCAAGGTCAAGGTCGATCTGATGCACACCGAGATACCGGTCATCCCGTTCCGCATCAAAAAGACCGGCTTCATCTTCATGAAACAGCCGATCGAAACGGCGCTGGACGACAATGAAGTCATCTATGTGCTGTTCAACGACGGCATCCGCGAGATATACTTCGCCAAGGGGATAACCAACGACGAGATCGTTAAATTCTTCAACATACTCGCGAAGGTCACCGTCTATGCGAGCGAGGATTACGACATCGCCACCCTGCTGTGGGATTCGGCGTTCGAGCATATCGGTTATGTCACCGAAGAGGAACTCATCGCGTCGGAACCGTTCGAATATGACGATTTCGATCAGGGCTACGATCTCAACGCCGCCGCAAATCAGGGGCGCGATCTTATTCCCGAGAAATTCAGCGATCGCGATGTCCCTTTTCAGGACAAACAGACCTACATCATCACCAACGAGGATAAGGCCATTTTCGCGGAACAGATACAGCTCTATGACGAGAATGCGGTCACCGCGCGTTTCCTCAAGGAGCTTTCCCTCAAGTTGTTGCACGGGACCAACAATGAGGTGCGCAGCGACCTAGTCGATACCGCATCGCTCCTCTGGGAGCGACTGCTTTTGTTCGGCGCGGTCAAGGAATCGGTCGTTTTCCTCAAAACGCTCCTCAAGATCGGGGCGCAGTTCCGCGAAACCAACGAAGAGTTCTATGTCAAGATAAAGAACGGCATCGCGAATGTCACCAATGACGATTTTCTCAACCGTGTCTTCAAGATGGCCGACAACTTCGACCCGGAACAGTTCGAATATTTCGGCGATTTCCTCGCCGTCGTACCGCCGACTCAACTGCCCACGATGATCATCAAACTGACCGAACTCCAGACTAAGGAGCTCCGGATCGCGGCGCTCGAGAAACTCGGCAAGATCTTGAAGAATCCCGAAGTGGTCAAGCCGCTCCTCTCCCACGCCGACTGGCACGTCGTCCGCAATGGACTGACCGTTCTTAAGGCGATAGACAACCCGGCGGTCGTACCGCTGTTGCGGTCGATCATCAACCATCCGCAGAAACAGGTCCGCATCGAATCGATCACGGTTCTCATGAACTATTCGGTCGAAGAGGCGCTCCCGGCGCTCGAAAAAGCGGTGTTCAGCCCCGAAAAGGACATCCGTCTCATGTCGGTCGACAAACTGCTCGAACTCAAGAACCCGCAGGTGAAAACGGTTATCAACCGTCTCCTGCAGGAAAAACATCTGGCTTCACTTGATCCGGCCGAGGCAACGAACTACGTTCAAAAGATCATCGACGAGAAACGGCAGGATCTTTACGATCTTCTCTCGGTGCTCCTTTTTTCGCGCACACCGGTGTTGTACGGGATAGCGCTAAAACTGCTCGGCAAGATCGATTCGACCAAACCCATCGTCCGCCATATCGTTAAGTTCATCGACAACCCCGAGTTCGAAAAGTGCCCACGCGCCGAAGTGGAACTCTTCCTGCCGCTCATCCGCCCCGAGAACTTCGCTCAAACCATCCCGCCGCTCGAGAAGATACTCAAACTCAGCGGCCCCCTGCTTAAACGCGATGCTTTCAAGGATATCAAGGATGCGGTCATCACCCACCTTAATCAATACCGATCCGATCCGGCGGTGAAACTGTTCTTCAAAAAAGGGATCGCATCGGGAAATAAAGAGACCGAAGAGTTGATCCGCGCGAAGGGAGGCCTGCTGTGACCGAAGACACCCGCATTCAGGGGCGCGAAGGTCCGCGTAACTTTCTTAAGTCGGTGGACGAAGGCATCAAACTTAAAGGGTACGAATTCGCCGCCTCTTTCTTCGCGTTATGGAAGTCGCTCAAGATGTACGGCGAAGAAAATGACGCGGTCAAAAAATCGGTCGACAAGACCATGGAGTTGCTTCAGTTCTTCTTCCGGTCGACGCCGACCGTAAACTTCGGCTACAACGGCACCGACATCGTCATCAACGAGCAACGTCTGAAAGGCAAGCGGGGCGGCGAAGATTATCTGGAGATGCTTTCTCAGATATTCCTTTCTCTCTATATCGGCGACGTGGAGATAGGTTCGGCCATTCAACGGCAGGATCTCATTAATTTCTGTCTGCTGACCCGCAACATCACCCCGGGAACTCCCGGCACCGAAGAACACTTTCAGAAACTCGAGAGTGAACTGACGGCGCGTGCGCCGAATATCCGCATCACGATGTTCAACCCCATCTTGGACGAACTGCCGCCCATCATCGATAAGCAGCAGAAGGCGCGACAGGTCTACCGCAATCTCGTGATGGACTTCCCTCAGTTCCGTAAAAAAGTACTCCAGAAACAGCCGATCCCACTGAAAAAAGCGATACGCAACATCCAAAACCTCATCGACTTGATGACCGACGAGGAGGAAGATTCACAGTGGGGCCATCTGCTGTTCCTCGCTTCGCTCGACAGTTATCAGAAGTTGTACATACCGACCCACGCGGCCAATACTGCCGTACTGGCCGTCGCCGTAGCGGTCAGACTCGGCGTCCCCAAGCGACGCCTGACCACCGCCGGATTGGCCGGCTACCTTCACGATATCGGACTGCCCGACGAGGATCCGCGCGATCTCAAGAATCTACATAACGAGATCGGTTTCGGGTTCCTCAGTCACCTCAACTCGCTCAATTTCTCGATGATGGAGGCGGCCATCACCGCCTCATCGCACCATGACACCTATGACTTCCGCGGACTCATTCACGAACCGGAAGGAGAAACCTATTCGACCCCGATATCGGAGATCATCAAGGTCTGTGACTACTACGATATCGCCACTCGCTGGTGGCCGTGGAACCCCGGCAAACCGCTCTCTCGCGTCAATGCGATGGAATGGATATTCGACACCACGAACAAGAAGAAGACCTTTACTCCCTCGGCAACTAAAGGACTCTATTCCGTGCTCGGCCTCTATCCTCCGGGACAGATACTGCGAGTCAACCAAAAACGTTCGCTTGCCTGTTCCGTCGGTGGATTTTTCAGCAAATACGAGGAAGCGCGGGTCATCATCCTGTCGGACCAGATGGATTTCAAAGGATATGCAAAATTGAATGCCGGCGCACTCTCACATCTGCCGGCCGAACAGCATTATCGTCTTCCCCCGCGCGCTTACAAGGATATCTTTCAGAGTTTTCAGGTCACGGTCTGACCGTTTAGTTTCCCTGCGCGATCTTCTGCCCATTGAGCATGACACGCCACGAAAGCGGTGCTATCTTGCGGAACATCGCCGATATGCCGCAGTATTTTTCCTGCGACAGCGTCACGGCGCGGATGAGCTTCTCCGCTTCGATCCCCCCATCGACCAGATAGGTGATCGCAAAGGCGGTGAAGACCTTCGGATGTTCCTCCGAGAGCGGCGCCTCGACCTCGATACGAAAGCTCTCCGGGAGCGGCACCCGCATCTTGTTCAAGATGGCCACCACATCGAGTCCCGTGCAACCGGCGACCGATTGCAGGAACAGGTGCTTCGGCGTCTCGGCGACCGGTCGGCCATCAACCTGATATTCAGGCCCAGCCATCGGCACCGATACCGCGATATCGCTCCCCGTCTCGAACAGGCCGTCTTTTTTGTGTGTGATCCAGACCAACATGGTTGCCCCCCGCAAAAGTATACCTTGACAAAAACCTCATGACACACTAACATCCTCTAGACTATGTGTTTTTTAGAAATAGGCAATCTTTATTTTCGGGACAAAAGGGAGGTGTGGCGATGCGTAGCGTGATGTCCTTGGCCCTCTTGTTGGCGGCCGTTTGGATAGTCATCGGTGCCTGTACGACCGAAGAGCTCGGCTTTGTCGCGGGAGACATCTGCGATGTGGCCGGGACGACCGCGTGTGACGCCGACGGCATGGTGGTTCTGCAATGCGCCGACGGCGTATGGCAGCCGTTCGAGGACTGCCTCAATGGATGCACCGAAGAGAGCGGTTCGGCCGCCTGTATCGGTAACGAACCGAGCGATGAGGACACTGCCGCCACAGACAAGCCCTCGCTTCCTGAGAACGAGCCGACGATCACCGATGACGCCACGGTGGCCGAGACCGAAGAACCGACCGGTGACGATGCAGTGATCGAGACCGATGATGTGGTCGTAACCGACGACGCTACCGTTACCGATGATGCGGTCGTAACCGACGACGCTACCGTTACCGATGATACGGTCGTAACCGACGACGACACCGTTACCGATGATGCGCTCGTAACAGACGACGACACCGTTACCGATGATGCGCTCGCAACAGACGATGCCACCGTTACCGACGAAGACGGGCTTATCACCGACGCCGACACCACTCCGGTCACCTGCACCGCGATAACCCTGCCTTACAATAACCCCTCCCCCGGCAACAAACTAGCCATCACGTGCGTTTTCGCACGGCCTGTTTTCTTGACAAGACACCGTAACTTTGGGAGGTTCGAGGCCGTACGGGGAATCTCGCATCCTCGTTGAAAAAGTAAAAGGGGTGTATCGTGAACAGTACGCGCAGAACAACTCCGACGCTCGGCATCGACATCGGCTCGGTCAATGTGAAGATATGCCTCCTCCCTCTTGACGGCCCGCCGCGTCACGCCGTGCTGGCGCACGAGGGCGATCTGGACGCCGCGCTTACCGAGGCGTTCGGCCGCGTCTCGCTCGGGACCGATCTTCCGCCGGTTGCCATGGCCACCGGCGGCACCGGCAGAGCGCGCCTCAATGTGCCCGACATCATCGCGCCGCTCGCCATCGAGACGGCATTGAAGGCAAAAGGGCTCACGCCGCGCGCCGTGGTGTCGCTGGGCGGCGAGGACATGGTCGTCTACGTGCTCGACGCGTCGGGCCGCATCCAGACCAGTTACGCGGGCAACAAGTGCGCGTCGGGCACCGGCGAATTCTTCCGCCAGCAACTCGGCCGCATGGATCTCGCGGTGGAGGATCTGGACCGCGCCGTGGACGGGGCAAAGGTCCACAAACTCTCGGCCCGCTGTTCGGTTTTCATGAAATCGGACTGCACCCATCGTCTCAACAAAGGCGAGGCGACGCGCGGGGACATCGCACTGTCTCTTTCCAAGGTGATGGCCGACAAGGTGGGCGAGTTCCTGACCAAGGCGAAGATCCGCGAAGGACAGGTGGCGCTCATCGGCGGAGTGACCGCCAACCGGCATCTGCTCAAATTCCTGCGCGAGGAACGCCCCGCGATAGAGTTCATCGTACCGCTCGAGGCGGTCTGGTTCGAGGCCTTCGGCGCCGCAGTCGCGGCGCGCGACCGGGGGCTCCCCCTCCCCGCCGAGGGTCTGCTCCGTCCCCGCGACGCGCTCGATCAGGGAATGCTGCGGCCGCTTGCTTCCGCAGAGGGGCTGGTGACCTATCATACGGCGCGGCGCGGCGCGATCCGCCTCGACCGCGAATACATACTCGGCGTCGACGGCGGCTCGACCACCACCAAGGCGGCGCTCATTGATCGTGAGACGCTCGAGATCGCGGCGGCCCACTACGGCCGCACCCACGGCGATCCGGTCGGCGCGCTCAAGAACTGCCTGCGCGAGATCCGCACACAACTGAACGGCGTCCGGCCGCGCATCACGCTGGTGGCAACCACCGGTTCGTCGCGCGAACTGCTCGGCGTCTTCCTCGGGACCGACGGCGTCTACAACGAGATCATCGCCCACGCCACCGGCACCGCCTTCTTCTCCCCCGAGGTCGATACCATCTTCGAGATCGGCGGACAGGACGCGAAATATATCCTGCTCCACAACGGCGTTCCGATAGACTACGCGATGAATGAGGCCTGCAGCGCCGGCACCGGCTCGTTCCTCGAAGAATCGGCCGCGGGCGATCTCGACATCGCGCGGGCCGAGGAGATCGGTCCGATCGCCCTGACGGCCGCCACGCCGCTCAAGTTCGGCGAACACTGTTCCGCCTTCATCAACAGCGACATCCGCAAGGCGATACAGCAGGGGGCCGACCGCGCCGACATCGTCGCGGGACTCGTTTTCTCCATCGTCTCCAACTATCTCAATCGCGTCGTCGGCAACCGCACCATCGGCGACCGTATCGCCCTGCAGGGCGGCGTTGCGAAGAACCCCGCCGTACCGCTCGCCTTCGCGCAGCTGCTCGGGAAAAAGATAGCGGTCCCGCCCGCCCCCGAACTGATGGGCTCTTTCGGCGTGGCGCGTCTGGCGGCGCAGAAATGCGATGAAGGACTGCTGGCCGCCGGTTCGTTCGACCTCGATTCGCTTCTCGACAAGGAGATCGTCCAGCACGGCGAGTTCCTCTGCCGCGCCTGCGAGAATCTCTGCCCGATACGCAACCTCGAGGTCGGCGGCAGACGCTATCCGTTCGGCGGTCGCTGTTCTAAATAC